>MDSV01061268.1_pt1 | contig 50277 bp, 46 predicted proteins | sample 810851 | NCBI WGS metagenome assembly MDSV01 (sample SAMN05326640, study PRJNA326480) | marine metagenome | isolation source: seawater | place: Atlantic Ocean: North East | collected 2012
GTTTAGTGTTTTACAAAAAATAGTAAGACAGCATCTAGGCTTAGAAGACATTGTTGAAACTGTAATTGACAGAATTGGAAATGTTGATCAAATTGCATTAACAGGAGATTATGCAAAGGGAATAGATAGTGGAAATATTGAAATCATTATTAATGGTTCTAATGTTAATATAGATTATTTAGATAATATTAAACCAAAAATTAAAAAGAAAATTAGCAGAGAAGTTAGTTTCTTATTAAATCAAAGATTGGATTCAAACTCGATTATTCTTTACAAGAAAACAATAAGATGAATTGGTACGTTTTACATACAAAACCTAGAAGTGAGAAAAAAGTTGAAGAACAGCTTTTGTCTTTGGGAATTAACGCTTATTGTCCGACACGATCTGAAATAAAAATTTGGAGTGATCGTAAAAAAAGGATTCTTAAGCCAGTTTTACCCTCAATGGTCCTTGTTAACATAAATGATAATGATATTAATAGGGTTTTTGAATCCCCTTTAGTTCTCAGATATATGTTTTGGCTGGGCAAAAGAGCGGTAGTTAGACAATCGGAGATTGATATTTTGAAAAAATATTTAGACGGAAGTTACAATTTAATAAGTAGTAACTCTTCGTCTGTAAATGTTGGAGATGATTTTAAGTTACCGTCATTTAATAACGAAAAAGGAATTGTCAGTAGAATTTCAAATAATTATATATGGATTTATTTGAAATCTATTGGATACAGTGTTAAGTTAAAATTAGCTTAACATACAATAAATAAGTATTAATTTTGTTAGTCATAATTGTGGCTGACGTTGGCGAAGCCGTAGAAAAGCTAAATGAAAAAAAATAATGTTCAGATGGTAGATTTAATGGGTCAATACTCAAAAATCAAAACTAAAATTGACAGAAATATTATTGCTTCTATTGAATCTGGAAGATTTGTTAATGGACCTATTGTTAAAGAATTCTCTAATAATCTTTCAAACTATCTAAATGTTCAAAATGTCATATCGTGTGCAAATGGAACAGATGCATTACAAATTGCATTTATGGCACTTGACTTAAAAGCTGGAGATGAGATAATTTGTCCATCCTGGACATATATTGCTACCGCCGAGGCTGCAGCAATATTGGGAATAAAGGTTGTTTTTTGTGATGTTGATTTAAATACTTTTAACACAAGAGTTGATCTAATCGAACCGCTTATAAACCATAACACAAAAGCCATAGTACCTGTACATTTATACGGTCAATCTTGTGATATGACTCCTATTATTTTGCTGGCTAAAAAGTATGACTTAAAAATCATTGAGGATAATGCTCAAGCAATTGGCTGTAAATATACTATGCCCAGCGGAGATATAAAATATACTGGTACGTTAGGTAATATTGGAACCACCTCATTTTACCCCTCAAAAAATTTAGGTTGTTATGGTGATGGAGGTGCAATTTTCACTGATGATAATGATTTAGCTGATAAAATAAAAATGATAGTAAATCATGGTGAAAAAATTAAATATCATCATGAAATTGTTGGTTGCAATTCTAGATTAGATTCAATTCAGGCTGAAATATTAAATGTAAAGTTAAAGTATTTGGATAATTATAATTCGAACAGACAAATTATGGCTAATAATTATAATCTAGCATTTGAAGATATTGATGAAATTCAAATTCCAAAAGTTATTTCAAACTCTGAGCACGTATATCACCAATATACATTAAGAGTTTTAAACGGAAAAAGAGATCAATTAAAAAGCTATTTAAATGATTTAGGAATTCCATCAATGATTTATTATCCTATTCCAATTCACAAACAAAAACCATATTCAAATAATCAAATTTTAAAAAATACTGATATCCTTTCTAAAGAAGTTATTTCGTTACCAATACATACAGAATTAGAAAATTCAAATCAGGATTATATAATTGATAACGTGATTAAATATTTTAAATGAAAATAAAAAATATTTGTTGTATTGGGGCAGGCTATGTTGGAGGCCCAACTATGTCGATTATTGCTCAGAAAAATCCAGAAATTGAAGTTAATGTTGTGGATATGAATGCCGATAAAATTTTGGCATGGAACTCCAAAGATTTAGATAATTTACCTGTTTATGAGCCTGGTTTATCAAAAGTTGTGAAAGAAGCTAGAGGAAGAAATTTATTTTTTTCCACAGACATAAATAAGCACATTGAACAGGCTGATATGATATTTATCTCGGTTAATACTCCAACAAAGACATCTGGGGAAGGTAAGGGTTATGCTGCAGATTTAAAATATGTTGAGATTTGTGCAAAACAAATTGCAGACGTTTCAAAAACAGATAAAATAATTGTAGAAAAATCTACTGTGCCTGTTAGAACATCAGAAAAAATTAAACAAATTTTAAGATCAAATAATTGTAATGTTGACTTTCAAATACTTTCTAATCCTGAATTCTTGGCCGAGGGTACTGCTATGAGAGATTTGGAAATCCCAGACAGAGTTCTGATTGGAGGAGATAGAACAATTAAAGGAGAAAAAGCAATCGAATCTTTAGCAAAAATTTATTCTTCCTGGGTTCCTAAAGAAAACATCATTAGGACTAATTTATGGTCATCAGAACTTTCTAAATTGACAGCTAATGCTTTCTTGGCTCAAAGAATTTCTTCAATTAATTCTTTATCAGAACTTTGTGAAGAAACTGGAGCAGATATTGAAGAAGTTTCAAAGGCAATAGGGATGGATTCACGTATAGGAAGTAGTTTCTTGAAAACTTCTGTTGGATTTGGTGGTAGCTGTTTTCAAAAGGATATTCTAAATCTTGTTTACATTTCTAGATCTTTAGGGCTTGAAAAAGTAGCTGATTATTGGGAACAAATTCTAATAATCAATGAGCATCAGAGAGATAGATTTTCTGAAAAGTTAATTCATTGTATTAAAAATAAAGATTTGGAGCCAAAAGTTTTGATATTAGGTTGGGCTTTTAAAAAAAATACAAACGATACACGTGAATCAGCAGCAATTTATGTAGCCAACAATTTATTAAATAAGAGGTTCAAAATAGAGATATATGATCCAAAAGTCAAGGAAGAACAGGTCAATTCCGATTTATCATATATAAACAAAGATTACAGCAAATCTTTAGTAAGCTTTATTAAAGAACCTTTTTTAAATATTTCAAAACATAATGTAATTGCAATAATGACAGAATGGGATGAATTTAAAACCTATAACTGGGATGCTGTATTTAAGAAAATTAAAAAACCTGCCTTTATATATGACGGTAGAAATATTTTAAATGTTGAAAAAATAAAAAAAATAGGGTTTAATTATATAGGTCTTGGAAGAAAATAAAAAGAAAAATATTTTAGTTTCAGGAGGTGCAGGATTTATCGGCTCACACCTTTGTAAAGCTCTTCTTAAACAAGGACATAATGTTATTTGTTTAGATAATTTATTTACAGGGTCAAAAAATAATATTTCAGATTTAATGAATAATTCAAATTTTGAGTTTATTAATCATGATATCATAAACCCATATTTTAGAAATAATTTAGATGAGATTTATAACTTAGCATGTCCAGCTTCTCCAATTCATTATCAATTTAACCCTATAAAAACAGTGAAAACCTGTACTATTGGAGTAATTAATATGCTTGGTCTGGCAAAAAAAAATAATGCTAAAATTCTTCAGGCAAGTACTAGCGAAGTTTATGGAGATCCAGAGATTCATCCTCAATTAGAAAATTATAACGGAAATGTAAGTCCGATAGGTCCTAGGTCCTGTTATGATGAAGGGAAAAGATGTTCTGAGACTTTATTCATGGACTATTTTAGAGAACATAGTCTCAAGATTAAAATTGTTAGAATTTTTAATACATATGGTCCTAATATGGCTAATAATGATGGAAGAGTTATTTCAAATTTTATTTTACAAGCTTTAAATGGAAAAAACCTAACCATTAATGGAGATGGAAATCAAACAAGAAGTTTTCAATACGTGGATGATTTAATAAACGGAATGATTAAAATGATGAGTACAAATGATGATTTTATCGGTCCCGTGAACATAGGTAATCCTAATGAAATATCTATTAAGAAATTAGCTTCCGTAATTTTAGAGTTAACAAATTCTAGTTCTAAAATTATTTATCAAGATTTACCAGAAGATGACCCAAAGAGAAGAAAACCTGATATAAATCTAGCTAAAAATAGATTAAATTGGACTCCTATATTTGATTTAGATATGGGATTATCTGAGACTATTAACTATTTTAAGAAAACAAATGAGTACAGTTAAGGGAATAATTTTAGCGGGAGGAAACGGGTCAAGATTATATCCATTAACATTTGGAACTTCAAAACAATTGCTACCCGTTTATGATAAACCTATGATATATTACCCTCTTTCAGTTTTTATGCAAGCGGGAATAAAAGATATTCTAATCATTTCAACAGTGGAGGATTCCCCAAAATTTAAAAAATTACTTGGAAATGGATCTAACATAGGCTTAAATATCGACTATGAAATACAAATAAAGCCAAATGGAATTGCAGAATCTTTTATTATCGGTAAAGATTTTATAGGTGGTGATAATGTTTGTTTAATTCTAGGAGATAATATTTTTCACGGAAAAGATTTTATTTCAAATGTAATTATTGCAAAAGAGAACCTGAAAAATGGATTTTCCTCGATTTTTGGAGTTTCTGTTGATAATCCAGAAAACTTTGGGGTAATTGAATTTGATGATAATAATAATATTGTAAAAATAATCGAAAAACCAGAAAATTTTAAAAGTAATATTATTGTTTCAGGTTTATACTTCTATACTAATGAAGTGATAAAAATTGCAATGAATTTAGAGCCAAGCTACAGAGGAGAATTAGAAATAACTGATATTAACAACTATTTTTTATCTCAAGATAAATTAAGCCTAGTTACACTTGATTCAGAAATTTCTTGGAGTGATACAGGCACATACGACTCATTAATTAAGGCTTCTAAATATTTTCAAGATTACGAGAATATTACCGCTAAAAAAGTGGCTTGTATTGAGGAAATTGCTTTAGAACTCGGATATATAGATAAGAAAAAATTAATGAGTTTAGCTAATTCTATGAGGAATAGTAATTATGGTAGATATTTATTAAAATTATTATAAAATTGAATATAGTAAAAACAGCATTTAAAGATTTACTTATTATTAAACACGATATTTTTCATGATAATAGAGGGTCATTTAAGGAAATATTTAGAAAAAATATTATTGAAGAAAGTTTAGGCTATAGAATAAATTTCTGTCAAGAAAACAGTGTTAAATCCTGTAAAAACGTTCTAAGGGGATTACATTATCAAAAAAAACCTTTTGCTCAATCAAAATTAATATCTATTTCATCTGGTAAAATTTTTGATGTTGCTGTGGATATTCGTAAAGATTCCAAAACATACGGAAATTTTTTCTCAAGAGTTTTAGATGCTAATAATAATGAATCAATATTTATTCCTAAGGGATTTGCTCATGGATATTTAACTCTCAGTGATTTTGCCTCAATTTCTTACAAAGTTGACAATTACTATAATCCAAATGTGGAAGAGGGAATTGTTTTCAACGACGACTTTTTAAAAATAGATTGGGGGATTGAAGAAGCCAAACTTATTATTTCAAAGAAGGACTTAGGATTTAATAATTACAATTGGTAAATATGCAAAATATTTTGGTTACGGGTTGTGATGGACAGCTGGGAAATGCACTAAAAAATATTTCAAATTTATTTGGTTACGATTTTTTTTTCGTCAACAAAAATGATTTAGATATATGCGATTATAAAAAAGTAAATAATTATTTATTTGATAATAAAATTAATTTTATTATTAATTGTGCGGCCTATACAGATGTAATCGCAGCTGAAGATGATTTTAATTTAGCAAAAAAAATAAATGCAGATTCACTTGATAACTTAGCTGCTTCGTGTCAGAAAAATAAAATAAAATTAATTCACATTTCAACAGACTATGTTTTTGATGGATCTAAAAATACTCCGTATAATGAAGAGGATTTAACAAACCCCTTAAATAATTACGGAAAAAGTAAACTAATCGGTGAAAAAAAAATCCTAAAATACAATTTACCTGGTTCAATAATCATCAGAACATCTTGGCTTTATTCAAAATCTAAAAATAATTTTGTTTCAAAAATATTAAATAAGATTTCAGAGAAAAAAAAAATTTATGTAACAGATGACGAAATTGGATCACCCACAAGCGTATCTGATTTGGCAGAGACAATATTTAGTATTTTACCCAAGTTAAACAATAAAACAACTGAAATTTTTCATTACTCAAATATTGGTGAATGTTCTAGGTTAAAATTTGCAATTGAAATAAACAAACTTGTTAACGGTAATGCTATAATTAGTGCTAATAATTTAGAAAATTATCGTGTTAAAAGACCGAATTATTCTCCATTAAGTTCACAAAAATTAATTGACTATTTTGATATTAAAATAAATAGATGGGATACAAGTTTAAAAATCTTTTTGAATGAAAATAAAAGATAATATGAAGAACTTTAGATGTAAAAATTTATTAATTACCGGAGGAGCCGGATTTATAGGATCAAATTTTATTAAATATATTTTTAATAATTATAAAGGTGTCAATGTATATAATTTGGACTTACTAACCTATGCAGGTGATTTACAAAATACAATTGAGTTTAATAATAATTCAGGTTATAAGTTTATTAAAGGTGACATTTGCGATAACTTTTTATTAAACGAAATATTTTCCAAATACAACATTGATGGGGTTATTAATTTTGCAGCTGAATCTCATGTTGATAATTCAATTGTTAATCCTGATATTTTTATTAAAACTAACATTAATGGAGTCTTTAATTTATTAAATATTGCATATAAATATTGGATGGATAAACCTCATAAGGTCAAACATTTATATAAACATTCAAGGTTTCATCATGTTTCAACCGATGAAGTATTTGGGAGTATTGAATCTGGAAGTTTTAGTGAAAACAGCCCATATAATCCTAGTTCACCTTACTCAGGCTCAAAAGCAGCAGCAGATCATTTGGTAAATAGTTTTAATATTACATATGGCCTAAGTACTTCAATATCAATTTCATCAAACAATTTTGGTAAAAATCAAAATAAAGAAAAATTAATTCCTAAGATTATTAATTGTTTAAAAAACAAATTACCGATTCCTGTTTATGGTGATGGTCATAATATTAGAAACTGGATTTCTGTTGAAGATAATTGTAGCGGAATTGACACGATTTTTAATAATTCCTTAAGTGGCAAAACCTATAATATTGCAGGAACTGACGAAATAAGTAATTTAAAAGTAATAGAAATAATAAGTCAAAAATTGAATATTGAAAAAGCAGAAATTAATTTTATTGAAGATAGGTTTGGTCATGATCAAAGATACAGTGTAAGTACTAATAAAATCAGATCAGAGCTATCATGGCTTCCAAAATTTGATTTCGATGAAAAAATTACAGAATACATAAAATCAGAAATATGAAACTAATTAGCATTGATGAACAAAATTATGAAATTGTTGTGATTGGAATGGGATATGTTGGGTTAACATATTCTCTTCATTTAAACAATTTAGGTTACAAAGTAATTGGACTAGAAAAAAATAATGACCTAATAGATTCAATTAATAATAAAATATTACCATTTTATGAAGAAGATTTAGAGTCAAAGTTAAGTTCATTTATATCAAAGAAATTACTTAAAGTTGTAAACTATGATGATTTTCTGTCTAATATGTCAAATATCCCAAAGATTTATATAGTAACTGTTGGTACTCCAATAATTAATAAAAAATTAAATACTTTGCCTTTAGAAGAGGTCTTTAAGTTTTTATACAAATATTTAAATGAAAATGATTGTATTTCGTTAAGAAGCACTGTCGCTATTGGCTTAACAAGCAAATATTGTGAAAAATTTAATTTTAATATCAGGTACTCATTTGCCCCTGAAAGAACTATTGAAGGGAAAGCAATTAAAGAATTATCTACATTACCTCAAGTTTTTGGTTCAAATGATGCAGATTCCAAGCTTTTTTTTAATAAATTTTTTAAAATGACTTCAGCAGAGGTTGTTGAATTAAGTAGTTCTGATGCTGCAGAGTTAGTTAAACTTTCTAGTAATGTTTACAGGGATGTTATCTTTGGTTTTTCTAACGAGTTAAGTGTTATTGCTCACAATAATGGCATTAAAATCAAAGAAGTTATTGATGCTTGTAACTATAAATATCCAAGATGTGATATTTATTCATCAGGTCCTGTTTCTGGCCCTTGTTTATCAAAAGATTCTTATATTTTGGCAGAATCAATTGATTATAAAAATCATGATTCCATTATCTTATCATCAAGAAATTTAAATGAAAATTATGCTATTGACATAATAGAAAAAAATATTACTAATAAAAAAAATGCTTGTATTCTAGGTATATCTTTTAAGGGATCTCCGCCAACAAGTGATACTAGGGATTCTTATTCAATCAAACTATTCAGGTTTTTGTTAGAAAATAATATTAATGTTTCAGGATATGATCCAATGGTTTTTGATGAAGATTTTAAAAAAATTGGAATTAAAAGAGAAAACTCACTGGAGGACGCCTTTAAAAATAAAGATTTGATTATTATTCAAAATAACAATCATATTTTTAAGAGGATGAACATTAAAAAATTAATTAAAAAATGTTCAAAAAATATCACAATCATTGATTTGTGGTCTCTTCATCTAGATAAAACATTTAGTCAAACTAATTATATAGCATTATGAAAAAAATATTAATAACCGGAGGAGCCGGTTTTATCGGATCTTACCTCGCTAACGATTTACATTCCGAAAATTATGAAGTTGATGTTATAGACAATTTGACAAGGGGTGATGATACACGACTTAATAAAGGGATAAACGTATATAATGTTGATTTAACTGAGATGGATGAGATGAAAATTCTCCCGAAAGATTATGATATGATTTTCCACTTAGCAGCTGTTAATGGAACTGATAATTTTTACAATAATCGTGAAAAAGTATTTAAAGTGGGATTTAAAAGTTGTGTGAATATTTATGATTATTTTAAATACTCAGGCAGTTCAATTATTATTGCGAGTTCTGCTGAAGTTTACCAAACTCCGTCTATAATACCTACAAATGAAAAAGCAGAGCTTATTATCCCAGATATTAATAACCCCAGATACTCTTACGGAGGTAGTAAAATTTTTTCAGAGTTGTTAGTAATGAATTATGGGCTGGATTATTTCAATAAATCAATAATCTTTAGACCACATAATATTTATGGACCAAATATGGGCTTTAAACATGTTATTCCACAGCTTATTAGCAAATTAAAAATTGCAAATGAAAATAATTTAGGCCACATAAATTTAATTGGTACAGGAGAAGAAACTAGGGCTTTCTGTTATATTGATGATTTAGTTAGAGGATTAAAATTATTGATGTTTAAGGGGTTAGATAAAGAGATATATCACATAGGTAATGACCACGAGATTGAAATTATGGATATTGCAAGAAGAATTACCAAATTTATTAACCCAAATATTGAATGCAGACCGGGTAAAAAAACACACATGGGAGGAACAAATAGAAGATGCCCTGATATAGCTAAAATTAAATTATTAGGCTATCGTCCAAAAATTAATATTGATGATGGTCTGACTAAATGTATTGATTGGTATATGAAAAATGAAAATAATTCTGATAATATGTTATTATGAATAAAAATAAAAAAATATATGTTGCAGGACATAACGGTTTAGTCGGATCGGCATGTTTGAGGATTTTAAAAAATGAAGGTTATAGTAATATAATATATACAAATTCTAGTGATCTGGATTTGAGAAATCAAAAAAAGGTTTTCAATTATTTATATGATGAAAGACCAGAAATAATAATTAATGCTGCCGCTAAGGTTGGTGGAATTTTAGCAAATAAAAATAATCCTTATCAATTTTTGATGGATAATATGCAAATTCAGAATAATCTGATTGATACATCATTTAAGCTTGAAATACCAAAATTTATATTTCTTGGAAGTTCATGCATATACCCAAAACTTGCAAAGCAACCTTTAAAAGAAGAATATTTACTAACTGGTCCTTTAGAACCAACCAATGAATGGTACGCTGTAGCAAAAATTTCGGGAGTAAAATTAATAGAATCATTAAATAAACAATACGGAAAATCTTATGTTGCCCTAATGCCTACAAATTTATATGGACCAAATGATAATTTTGATTTGGAAACGTCTCATGTTTTGCCCGCAATGTTAAGAAAATTTCATGAAGCAAAAACAAATCGTAATCCTAATGTGAAATTATGGGGGACTGGTCAACCATTAAGAGAGTTTTTACACGTAGATGATTTGGCAAAAGCAATTATTTTTTCCATGAATAACGATTTATCTGGTCATTTATACAATGTTGGAACTGGAATAGATATAAGTATTAAAAACTTGGCTGAAACAATCAAAGATATTGTAGGATTTCAGGGTGATATAATATGGGATTCTGATAAGCCAGACGGTACGCCTAGAAAACTAATGGACGTCACAAGATTACAAAGTCTAGGATGGAAACATTCATATGATTTAGAAAATGGAGTTAAAAACCTTTATGATTGGTTTACAAATAATTATAGCACCATAAGAAGTTAATAAAATTGAATAATTCTAAAATTTTATTTTTTTCAAGTTATTATCCTCCCAATATTTCGGGTTCATCTACGATAATTTATAATCTTGTAAACTCGTTAGATCCCAAAAATATTTTTGGGGTGGTAACCTGCGCTATGAGTCTAAATGATAAAAATCATTCTGAAAATGGAATAAATATTTATAAGATTTTTAATTATCAGTATTTAATTAATTCAAGGATGACATTTTTCTCAAGAAGATTACTTTTTAGTCATGAAAAAAATAAAATCATTAACATTATAAAAAATCAAAATATTACTCATATAATAGGTGTTTACCCTGATTTGGATTTTATCCAATTAGCAATGACAGTTGCCAAAGAATGTAAAATAAAATTTTATCCCTATTTACATGATACAATTGTTGAGGCATTAAACCATAAAATTTATAAACCTTTAGCAAAAAAAGTTCAAAAACAGATATTTCTAAATTCAGCTAAGATTTTTGTCATGAGTGATGGGATTAAACAGCTTTATAAAAAGAAATATAATATTGATTCAATTCCACTCTTGCATACTTATAGTGAAGAAATAAAACAACATATAAATAAAAAAGACATTACTAATTCCTTTTTCTGGGGTGGCTCAATATATACATTAAATACAAATAGTGTTAAAAGAATATATCAAATTTGTAATGAAATAAACTACACACTATTATTGAGTGCTGCAACTAGCTATCAAAATATGAGAAATTTGGGATTTAAAATGGACAATATTAAAATACTACCATTTTTAGAAAGAAAAAATTTCCTCAAAAAAATACAAAATCAAAAAGCTTTAATTCTTTCTATTGACTGGCCTGATGAGACTAGTATTCACAAAGATGAATTATCTACAGTTTTTCCAACGAAAACAATCGAATATTTACTTTCAGGAAGACCTATAATAGTTCATTGTCATGAGGATTATTTTTTATCAAAATTCTTTAAAAAAAATAATTGTGGACTTGTTATAAATACTAGAGATATTAATTTAATCAAAAATCAGGTAATAAAGTTTTTAGAGGATAAAATTGAGCAAAATAAAATGATTTTAAATGCTCTAAAGGTTGTAAAACAATTTCATATTTCGAAAGCAAAATCAGTTTTAAATAAACAATTAATAATTTGAACTTAAAAAAAATCTTAATAATTTTTGGCACAAGGCCCGAGGCAATAAAAATGACTCCCGTAATTAAAGAATTTGAAAAACATAAACAGGAATTCAAAGTAAAAACTTGTGTAACTGCGCAACATAGAGAAATGTTAGATCAAGTTTTAGATTTTTTTCAAATTAAAGCTGATTATGATTTGGACTTGATGAAGCCTCACCAAAATTTGTACTCATTAACAGCTGACATTATAAACTATCTTAAACCCGTCATGGAAGACTTTATTCCTGATTATGTATTTGTACATGGAGATACAACTACAACTATGGCTGCATCTATTGCAGGTTTTTATTCTGGAGCCAAGATTTGTCATGTTGAGGCAGGTCTGAGAACCAACAATAAATTATCACCATTCCCAGAAGAAATTAATAGACAGATAACTTCCAGAGTATGCGACTATCATTTTGCCCCAACTGAAAAATCAAAAAATAATTTAATAAAAGAAAATATTACAAAAGAATCTATTTTAGTAACGGGAAATACTGTCATCGATACACTATTAGATTCTATTAAAAAAGTAAATAAGAATCCGAGCACTTTAATAATGGAACTTTCAAGAAAAATTGGTAAAAGAGAGGTAATATTAGTAACTGGTCACAGGAGAGAAAATCATGGCAAGGGTTTCGAAAGAATTTGTCGAGCATTAAAAAAAATTGCAGCTGATGATATAAACAGGCTTATTATTTACCCAGTTCATTTAAATCCAAATGTTCAGAAGCCTGTTAATAGAATTTTATCAAATATTAAAAATATTATGCTTATTAATCCTTTAGACTACAGGGATTTTATATGGTTAATGAATAGATCTAAAATTTTGATAACTGACAGTGGTGGGGTACAAGAGGAAGCACCAAGTCTTGGCAAACCTGTGTTAGTGATGAGGGAAAATACAGAAAGACCAGAAGCAGTAGATGCGGGTACAGTTTTATTAGTTGGAACTAATGAAAATCAAATTGTATCAGCTACATTAGAATTATTAAACGATAAAAAATACTTTGAAAAAATGTCAAAGCTTCATAATCCATACGGGGATGGATTTGCATCTAAAAGAATAGTAGAATTTATTAAAGAATTAAGATTATGAAACCTGAAGTTGTTACAATTGGCTTGGGATATATAGGATTACCTACTGCTGCTTTATTGGCCTGTAATGGGACATATGTTTTGGGTGTTGATATTGATGAAAAGGTGGTTAATACAATCAATAGAGGAAAAATCCATATAGTTGAACCAGATTTAGAAAAAATAGTTTATGATGCTGTTTCAAACGGTTTTTTGAAAGCCTCAAAAAAATCGATTCAAGCTGAAGTATATCTTATCGTTGTACCAACCCCATTTAATAAAAATCATGAACCTGATATATCATATATTGAAACTGCAACAAAATCAATAGCCCCGATTTTAAAAGAAGGTGATCTTTATATAATTGAATCAACTTCCCCTATTGGGACAACTGAAAATATGAAAAAATTGATCTATGAATCAAGACCCGAACTGGAAGGTCTAATACATATTGCATATTGTCCAGAAAGAGTTCTACCTGGAAATGTTATGTTTGAGCTAGTTAATAATGATCGGGTCATAGGAGGTGTTGATAAAGCATCAACTGCTAAGGCTATATCTTTCTATAAAAAATACGTAAAAGGAAATTTACATGCGACAAATGCTAGAACTGCAGAAATGTGTAAACTAGTTGAAAATTCTTCAAGAGATATTCAAATTGCCTTTGCAAATGAACTTTCATTAATATGTGACAAGGCAAAAATTAACGTTTGGGAATTAATCAATCTTGCAAATAAACATCCAAGAGTTGATATTTTAAAACCTGGCTGTGGAGTAGGGGGGCATTGCATAGCAGTTGACCCATATTTCATTATTTCTCAATACCCAATTGAGTCAAAGATGATTGGAATCGCCAGAGAAGTAAATAATTACAAGCCTAAATGGTGTATTGAGAAAATTGAAAATGAAAAACTTAGATTTGAAATTAAAAATAATAGAAAACCCAAAACAGCTTTTATGGGATTGTCATTTAAACCTGACATCGATGATCTAAGAGAATCTCCTGCAAAATATATTGTACAGTCAATTTTAAAAAATTCTGATGAAAATCTAAATTTAATTGTCGAACCAAATATTTTGGAACACCCAATTTTTAAATTAACATCATTTAATAAAGCTTTAAGAGATGCTGATATAATTGTTTTTTTAGTTGCTCATAAAGAATTTTTTAATCTTGAAATAGATTCGGATAAAATATTGATAGACTTTTGTGGAATTTATAAAAAATAGATATGCTTGAGTTAATTGGAAGAGATAAAGAATTATTTGTAAAAGATATTTTAGATAGAGAAAATATTATTTCTAGTGAAATTAATAAGTCTAGGTTTCTTGTACTCGGAGGTGCTGGTTCAATTGGAAAAGCTGTTACAAAGGAGATATTTAAAAGGAATCCTCTAAAGTTAGATGTAATCGATATTTCAGAGAATAATTTAGTAGAATTGGTACGGGATATCAGATCAACTTATGGCTATATCTCTGGAAAATTTTCAACATATGTATTGGATATAGGATCACACGAATATGATGTATTTATAGAAAATGATGGACTATACGATTATGTTTTGAATTTATCTGCCTTGAAACATGTTAGAAGCGAAAAGGATCCTTACACATTAATGAGAATGATTAATGTAAATATTATTAACACAATAAAAACCATAAATCAATCTAAGCAAAAAGGAGTAAAAAAATACTTTTGCGTATCAACAGATAAAGCTGCAAATCCTGTAAATATGATGGGTGCTTCAAAAAAAATAATGGAGATGTTTTTACAAAGGGAGTCAAGTATGATTAAAATTTCAACTGCAAGATTTGCAAATGTAGCTTTTTCAGATGGATCACTACTATTTGGTTTTAAAAATAGATTTAACATGAAACAACCAATAGTTGCACCTATTGACATAAAAAGATATTTTATTCTTCCTAAGGAGGCTGGGGAATTATGTTTATTGTCTTGTTTATTTGGTGATAATATGGATATTTTTTTCCCAAAACTTGATGATAATCTACATCTAATTTCATTTTCCGAAATCGCTAAAAAATTTATAATCAGCAAAGGATATGAACCAAATGAATGTAAAAGCGAAGATTATGCAAGAGAAAATTCTTTAAAATTAATTTCAAAGAAAAAATGGCCCTGCTTATTTTCTAAAACTAATACAACTGGTGAGAAACCTTTTGAAGAATTTTATACAGAAAATGAAATACTTGATTATGATAAATTTAATTCAGTTGGTATAATAAAAAATAAAACATATGTTAATGAAGATTTAGACAAATTTTTAAATGGCATTATTAAGTTAAAGAATTCAAATAAATGGGAAAAAAATGATATTTTGGATTTATTTAACTCCTTATTGCCCAAGTTTAACCATCAAGATTTAGGAAGATATCTTGATTCAAAAATGTGATTAATTGAAAACATTTTTACAGCTCAAAAGAAATTTAAAAAAATCATATAAAAATTTAACCAACTTAAATGTTGGAATTATTTCTGATTCCTCATCTCAACTACTTTCAATAGCGATTAAAGCTCACGCTTTAGATTATGGATTCAATTTAAATATTTTTGAAGCAGATTATAACCAGGTTGATTCTCAGATTTTAAATCAAGAATCTGATTTATATATTTCTAATCCCGAAATAATAATACTGCATTTGTCTACAAATGCCCTTCTCGAAAAGTATAATCATCAAAAATCAAATCATGTTAACTTTGCCGAAGATATTTTAGAATTAATTGATAGTTATTACAATTCAATTAATTCTAACTCTGACGCGGATTTAATTTTTTATAATTTTCCGGAAATTAATGATTCGATTTATGGAAATTTCTCAAATAAATTTGAAGGCTCTTTTTTATTTCAGTTAAGAAAACTAAATTTTTTGATAATAGATAAATACAAAAACAATACGGATTTTTTGATATGTGATATTTCAACTATTCAAAATCAAATTGGAAAGCAAATTTTTTTTAATAATCGAGAATATGTAAACTCTAGTATGGTTTTTAGCATAGAATCGATTCCTAATGTTGCAAAATTTACAGTTGACATAATTTCATCTATTAAAGGTGTTATTAATAAATGTTTAATATTAGATTTAGACAATACTCTTTGGGGAGGGGTAATTGGTGACGATGGAATAGAAAACATCAAAATCGGGGGCTATGGCGTTGGAAAATCTTATTACAACTTTCAGAAATGGATAAAAAAACTAAAGAATAGAGGAGTAATTTTAGCTGTATGTAGTAAAAATACTGATAATATCGCAAGAGAGCCTTTTTTGAATCATCCTGAAATGGTATTAACTATTGATGATATTTCTGTATTTGTTGCAAATTGGGATGATAAAGTAAATAATATTATTAAGATTAAAAATATACTTAATATTGGATATGATTCGATGATTTTCCTAGATGACAACCCCTTTGAAAGGAATTTAGTTCGTGAAAACATAAAAGAAATAAAAGTTCCTGAATTACCTAAAAATCCTGAAGATTACCTAGATTATTTATGCTCGATAAATCTTTTTGAAACAAATGTTATTTCAAAAGAAGATAAAAAGAGAACAATAATGTACCAAAATGAAGCAACTAGATCTGAAAGTAAGAATCAGTTTTCCGACTTAAATGAATACCTTGAGAGTTTAAATATGAAATCTAAAATTGATTTATTCAATAGTTTTAATATTGCAAGAATCTCACAACTTTCGCAAAGGTCGAATCAATTTAATTTAAGAACTATCAGATATACAGAGGATGAAGTTTTGAGTTTATCTAAGTCTAATAATCACTTTTGTTTTTCTTATTCTTTAGAGGATAAATTTGGTCATAATGGTATTATCTCAGTTGTTATAATTGAGAAACTTAATAAAGCATTATTTATTGATACTTGGTTAATGAGTTGTAGAGTTTTGAAAAGAGGTATGGAGTTATTTATTTTAAATAATATTGTAGAGATAGCCAAAAAAAATAATTTTGATACGATTTTAGGAGAGTTTATCCCTACAAAAAAAAATGTAATTGTTAAAAACCATTACAAAGATTTGGGTTTTAAAAAGGGTAAATATTGGGAGCTAAATGTTAAAAACTTTACACCTAAGAAATGTTTTATTCAGAAAAAAATAGACATCAATGAATAAAGAGCAAATAATAGAAAAATTAAATTTAATTTTTAAAGAAGTCTTTGAGGACGATAATTTATTGATTAACGAGTTTACCATGCTAAAAGATATACCCAATTGGGAATCTCTTTCACATATGATATTAATTGTTGAGATTGAAAATAAATTTAACATGGTTTTCTCATCAACTGAATCAATTGAAGTTATTTCAGTCTCTCAAATAATTAATTTAATTCTTTCAAAAAAGCAAATAGATTAATGTCACAAATTTCTGAGAGGCTTAAGTCTTTAAACGAAGATTATTTATCTGCTGAAAAGGAACTCTCAGAGCTTAATCAAAATGATTTAAATGCTTTGTGGTATTTCATCAATAAACATTGGAAGTCAAATCATTTCTTTATAAGAAATAAAAGTTTTTTTAATTATCAATATAAATTTTTAAGTGAGAAATTTAATTTTTTTAAAATATTAAGTCATGGAAAAATTGAATCCATTTTAGGATATATTCCTTCAAACTCAAATTTTTCTTGCATTTGGTTAGCATTGTGGAAATCAATAGTAAATACTCAAGGTTTAATTATTTTAAATAAAATCATCAATTCTAAATCCTATGATTTTATTGGTGTTTTGGGAATATCTGATTCAGCAAAAAAAACCTACCAGGCCTACAAATGGGAGACGGGAAATCTTAAACATTATTTTTTATATGTCTCAAACAAAAAATTTATTAAAAAACCATATAAATTCTGCTTATTTAAAGAGCCTAAAATAGTTAAAAGTAATCATCTGCCTGTAAAAGATTATGATTATTACTTACAAAGATTTAAAAATCACCCAGTATTTAAATATTATTCTCTTGAGCTAAAAAAACATGATATACAATTCATTGGAAGAATTGTAAAATATAATAACTTAAATGTGTTTCATGTTGTTGATTATATCGGAGATATAAATAATACTAAAATATCATATGACATTCAAAGTTTTTTGTCAAATGAAAATTTAAATTTATTCGAATTTATGTATTATGATTCAAGAAAAATTATAACCGATCTTAAAATAAAAAAAGATGAAATAATTCCAACATATTTTAATCCTTTTGAAAATAAAAATATTAATGTAGAGTTTGCTTACAGTACTTCCTCAAAAAAAAATATAAGATTTGTTCTTGCTGACGGAGATCAGGATAGGCCTAATTAGAAAAAATGAAATCTGAAATTATAATGTACCATTATGTCAGAGGTTTGGAGAACTCAATTCTTCCAAAAATAAAAGCCCTTGAATTAAAAAAATTCATTGATCAAATATATTTTCTCAAAAAAAATTACAATATCATTTCAATGTCTCAATTTTTAAGAAAAGATTTAATATCAAATAAACCAAATTGTCTATTAACTTTTGATGATGGTTATAAAGATCATTATGAAAATGTATTTGATATTTTAATCAAAAATAAAATTTCAGGCTCTTTTTTTGTCCCCGCCGAAATTGTCAAAAAAAATAATACTTTACTTGATGTCAATAAAATACACGTTATACTTGCATCTGCTGATGAAGATTCAATTTTTGATAAATTAATTTATTATTACAACGAATTGAAACCAGATATAAATATTGAAAAATATGTTAAACGAATTGACTTAAGGTCCAGATTTGATACTCCAAAAACAATTTTAATCAAAAGACTTCTGCAAAAGGCTTTGCCATTGGAAATAAGAGAAAAGATTTGTGATAATCTTCTTAGGGATTTTTCAGATTTTTCTATTGAAGAATTAAATAAAGATTTTTACATGACACTTGATAATGCCAAAGAGATGGCTTCCTACGGAATGCATTTTGGATCTCATGGGAAATCTCATTTTTGGTTTGAGAGTCTAAATAAATCACAACAAGAATCTGAAATTCTAGGTTCTCTAGATTTTTTAAATCAAATTTACCAAGGAGCGAAATTTGATCTGACAATTTGTTATCCCTATGGAAGCTATAACAAAATTACTCTTGATTTATTAAAAAAATATAATTTCAAAGCAGGATTTACCACTGTTCCAAAAAAATTTGATAATAACATTGATTCATTTCATACGATTCCAAGATATGATACAAATGATTATTATCCCATGGTTTAGATTTTAGTATTAAATAAAAAATTTTGAAAAATAATATAGATAAATTTGATAAGCTTATAGATTATATTAAAAAAATCTATAGTTCTGAAAATAATATCAATTTACATTCGCCCGTTTTTATTGGAAATGAAAAAAAATACTTGAAAGAATGTATTGACTCAACTTTTGTTTCAAGTATCGGAAAATTTGTTGATAAGTTTGAAAATGAAATAGCGAAATTTACAGGTGTAAAAAGGGCAGTTTTATGTGTTAACGGAACAAATGCTTTACATATTTCCCTAAAATTGACAGGAGTTTCATCTGGAGATGATGTTTTAACCCAGTCACTGACATTTATAGCAACATCTAATGCGATAAGATATTGTAATGCTAATCCTGTATTTATAGATGTTGACAGAGATACTCTCGGTATGTCACCCAAATCTCTTAGAGATTTTTTAGAAAATTGTACATATTCTAATAACGGAAAATTATATAATTCAATTTCCAAAAACAAAATTTCTGCGTGCTTACCAATGCATACATTTGGTCGTTCAGCAAGAATTTCTGAAATCAAAGAAATTTGTGATGAATATAATTTAAAACTGGTTGAAGATGCTGCTGAGGCTTTGGGTAGTTATTACTTGGACAAGCACTTGGGTACTTTTGGTGAGTTGGGTGTAATAAGTTTTAACGGAAATAAAATAATTACTAGCGGAGGTGGAGGTGTTATAATTACAGATAATGATGATCTTGCAAACAAGGCAAAACATCTAACAACCCAAGCCAAGCTTCCTCACAGATGGGAGTACAATCATGATAATATTGGATATAATTATAGGATGCCCAATATAAATGCAGCTTTAGGACTTGCTCAGCTTGAAAATATTCATTTATATATCAATAAGAAAAGAAAACTAGCTAAACTATATGAAAACTTTTTTGAAAAACATAAAATTAAGTATATAAATGAAAGAAAAAGTGAAAAGACAAATTATTGGTTAAGTTTTATTTTAGCATCAAATTTAGAAGAAAGGGATTTTTTACTAAATAAATTTAATTCAAATGGAATTATGGCTAGGCCTGCCTGGAGCTTGGTAAACAATAATTTGATGTATATAAAAAATCAAAAATTAGATCTAGTAAATTCTGAATGGTTATATGAAAGAATTATTAATATACCTAGTAGTGTTATTGTCGATTTATGAAAAAAATAAAAATTGGATATTTTGCTGACGGCCCGTGGTCACATAAAGCTTTCAGTAAAATTATTAATGATAAAAGTTTAGAAATAGCTTTTGTAGTTCCTAGAAAGAAATCACAGGATAAAACTTTAATTAGCATGGCAAATAATAATAATATTGAATGCCTAAAAGATGCAGATGTAAATAGTAAGAATTTTTTAGAAAAACTAAAAAAATATAACTGTGATTTATTTGTTTCGATGAGTTTTAATCAAATTTTTAAAAAAAACTTTCTCAATTTACCAAAATATAGAACTATAAATTGCCATGCTGGAAAACTGCCTTTTTACAGGGGAAGAAATATATTAAATTGGGTCTTGATTAATGATGAAAAGGAATTTGGAATAACCGTTCACTATGTAGACGAAGGTATCGATACCGGTGATATTATACTTCAAAGAACATATCCAATAACCGATAATGACAGCTATAATTCATTACTTGAAAAATCATATTCTGAATGTGCTAACATTCTGTACGACTCAATTAAGCTTATTCAAAGTAATCGTGTTAAAGTCGTTAAACAAAATAGTATTGATAAAATTGGTTCATATTTTAGAAGAAGAGTAGAAGGAGATGAATTTATAGATTGGAATAAAAATGCTAGAGAAATATTTAACCTTATTAGAGCTATTTCACATCCAGGCCCATTGGCCAGAACTAAGTATAATAATAATCTAATATTAATCGGTAAATCAAGGGTGATAGATAATAATATTATTACTTCAAGGGGAGCTTCAGGAGAGATAATGCAAAAAACAAAGAGTGGTTATATTATCAAATGTCATGATTCATTATTAGAAATTCAGGATATAAATTTAGAATTAAATATTGGAGAAAAATTTAGTTGATGAAAAATAAAGTAATTATAATAGCAGAAGCTGGAGTTAATCACAATGGAGATATTAATAAAGCAAAAAAACTCATAGAGATTGCTGCTAAATCGGGTGCAGATTATGTAAAGTTCCAAACATTCAAGGCTGAAAAACTTGTAACTAAATTTGCTAACAAGGCAGAATATCAGAAAGAAAATACCGGAAATGATGGTTCACAGTACGAAATGTTAAAAAAATATGAAATTTCAGAACCAATGCACAAGATACTTATGGAGCATTGCAAAAAGAATAATATTAAGTTTCTTACAACTGCTTTTGACATTGAGAGCTTAAATTATATACATTCCCTTGGTATTAAATTAGCTAAAATACCATCAGGAGAGATAACTAATTTGCCATATTTGAGAGAAGTTGCCAAGAAATTTGACGAGATAATTTTATCCACTGGTATGTCTAATATGAGTGAAATTATTTCTGCTTATAAAGTTTTGAATAATAATTCAAAAAAGGAAATTACAATTCTTCATTGTAATACCGATTACCCAACAAAATTTGATGATGTTAATCTCATGGCAATGCAAACAATTCAAAGTTGTATCAAATCAAAAGTTGGCTATTCTGACCATACACTTGGAATTGAGGTTGCAGTTGCAGCGGTTGCACTAGGTGCTAACGTTATTGAAAAGCATTTTACAATCGATCGAACCTTGGAGGGTCCAGATCATAAAGCATCTCTCGAGCCAAATGAGCTTAATCAAATGGTTAAATCTATTAGAAATGTAGAGTTGGCTATGGCTGGTTCTGGAAAAAAAATTCCAAGTAAATCAGAACTTAAAAATATTAAAATTGCAAGAAAAAGTATAGTCGCAAAGCAAAACATAAAAAAAGGAGAAATATTTTCTTTTAAAAATTTAACTGTGAAGCGGCCTGGCAGTGGAATCTCGCCTATGTTATGGGATAGTATCATAGGATTGAAGTCTAAAAGAAATTATTTTAAAGACGAGTTAATCGATAAATTATGAGGGTTTGTGTAGTCAGTGGTAGTAGAGCAGATTATGGTCTTTTAAAGCCATTGATAAAAAAATTGATTAATGATGATTTTTTTGAATTTCATTTTATTGTAACAGCAATGCATTTATCTAAAAAATATGGAAACACCATTTTTGAAATTGAAAATGATAATATTCCAATTACAAAAAAAATCAATTGTTTATTTGATTCAGATGATTCTGTTGGAATTACAAAATCTATTTCCTTAGCCTTGAGCCAATTCGGTGAAGCTTTACATGAAATTAAGCCAGAAATGATGATAATTTTAGGCGATAGAACAGAAATGCTTGCCGCATCTATTGCTGCATCAATATCAAATATCCCAATTTCCCATATACATGGTGGTGAGGTCACCTCGGGAGCATATGATGAATTCATTCGACATTCGATAACTAAGATGAGTTATTACCACTTTACAACAAATCTTGAACATAAAAGAAGAGTTATTCAGTTGGGTGAAAATCCAGAAAGAGTTTTTGATTGTGGAGCAATTTCCATTGAGTCAATTATGAATATTGATTATTTGTCAAAGAGAAAATTAGAATCCTCAATAAATTTCAAATTTGAAAAAATTACTGCACTTATAACATTTCATCCAGTTACATTAGAAAACGATTCATCTAAAAAACACTTTAAAGAAATTTTAAGCACCCTAGATAATTTTAAAGATATAAAACTAATTTTCACAGCTGCTAATTCTGATAAGGACGGAAAAGTGATTAATTCACTTATTCGTGATTATGTATCCATAAACAAAGAGAAATCTATTTTGGTTAAATCATTAGGTCAATTAAAGTACTATTCCTCCCTTAAGTATATTGATTTTGTAATGGGGAACTCATCCAGTGGGATTATTGAGGTACCATACTTCAATATTCCAACAATAAATATTGGTGATAGGCAAAAGGGAAGATTATCAACTGAAAGCGTAATTCATGTTGAACCCACGAAAAAAGACATGATTGATGCGATTAATTTGGCAACCAGTAGCTCATTTAGAAAAAAAATATGTAAACAAAAGTTAATTTATGGTCAGGGAAATACATCAGAAAAAATAATTAAAGTTCTAAAAAGCCGTAAAGAAATTAAACTAAAAAAAATATTTTATGACTTATAAACAAATTGGAAAAAATAATCATATTACTATTGATTGTGATGCTACATTATTGGATGGTTTATTTAAATTAAATAATATGACAAACAATTTACAAATAAGCAGACTTATCATATTTGTAGTTGACAAAAAAGGAAGTGTGATTGGTTCTCTAACTGATGGTGATATTAGAAGAGACTTGGTTATTAACAAAGACTTAAACAAAAAGGTCTCAGAAATTTGCAATAAAAACTTTTTTTATTTAAATGACGATTGTGAACAATTTAACCTGTCAAAGTTTAGAAAAAAAAATATAAAAATATTGCCTGTTTTAGACTCAAAAAAGAAAATTATTGAGTTAATAGATTTAGAAAATGTAAAAGCGGTATTACCCCTAGAATGTATGATTATGGCTGGTGGAAGAGGAAAAAGATTGAGCCCTTTAACCGATAAAACACCAAAGCCGTTAATTAAACTAGGCAATAAGCCTATAATTGAACATAATATAGACAAACTTAAATATTTTGGAATAAAAAAGTTTTATATCTCAATAAAATATTTAGGCGAACAAATAGTTGAATATTTTGGTGACGGCTCAAGTAAAGGAATTGAAATTGAATATATAATTGAGGATGAGCCTCTTGGAACAGCGGGTTCTCTATCAAAGATAAAAAACATTAAAACTGAAAATATTTTGATTACAAACAGTGATTTATTCACTGACATAAATATAGAGGATATGTATTTAAACTTGATTAATAATCAGGCTAATATGGCAATAGCCTCAAAAGAATATATTATCAATGTCCCATATGGAATTTTTGAAAGTGATAATTTTAACGTTAAAAGTTTAATCGAAAAACCAACTTATAAGTATAACTTAAATGCGGGTGTTTACATATTGAATAAAAAATTAATCAACAAGGTTCCAAAAAATAAATATTTTGATATCACACAATTAATTGAGAAATTGTTAGAACAAAATAAAAAGGTTATACACTTTCCCATTTTAGGATACTGGATAGATATAGGAAAGCCTGAGGATTTAAAAATGGCTGAAAGACTATATAAACATTCAAAAGAAAAATGAATATTTTAATAACTATATGTGCAAGAGGTGGATCAAAAGGAATTCCAAAAAAAAATATTAAAAAAATTAATAATACACCTTTAATTCACTATTCCATTGATCTTGCCAACAAAATTAAAGAAAAGTATAAAGCAGATATACAGTTGAGTACCGACTGTGATTTAATATCTAAATGCTGTAAAAATTATGGTTTAACTGATAATAAATACATTCGTCCGGATTATCTTGCTACTGATGAAGTTGGAAAAATTGACACTATAAAACATGCTTTCAATTATGCTGAAGTATACTATAACAAAAAATTTGATTTCATAATTGATTTAGATGTTACATCTCCCCTAAGAAACATTGATGATATTGAGGCAGCTCTTATTAAACTTATAAATAATAAAAATGCACTAAATATCTTTTCAGTTAGTCCTGCAAAAAGAAATCCATATTTTAATATGGTTGAGATTAATAACAAAGGTTATGCTAGTCTGGTTAAATCTGAAAAATCGTTTAAAACTAGACAGTCTTCACCTAGAGTATATGATATGAATGCATCATTTTATATATATAGAAATAAGTTTTTTAATTCCAAAAATGAAATTAGCGTGAATTCTTTATCAATCATCTACATTATGGACCATATTTGTTTTGATTTAGACGAAGCTGTAGATTTTGATATTATGGAGTTTTTGATAGTTAATAATAAATTAGACTTTAAATTTTGAATTTGTTATTTTTTGGTTTAGGATCCATTGCAACAAAGCATATTAAGGTAATCAAAATGCTCTACAAAGAAGCAAATCTATATGCATTTAGGAATTCTAAAAATGGTTCAAATATTGAGGATGTAAAAAATTTATATCAATTTGATGAAATCTTAAAAAAAGATTGGTCTGCGGTTTTCATTACAAATCCCACATCCAAGCACATAGATACGATAAATAAAATATTAAAATTTAATGTGCCAATATTTATTGAAAAACCTATATCAAATAATTTAGATGGTATAGACATACTAAAAAAAATAAATGAAAATCAAATAATGACATATGTAGGCTGTAATCTTCGATTTTTAGATTGTCTAGTTTATACTAAAAAAAATATAATAAATAAGTTTCCTCAGAAAATAGAGGAAATTAATATCTATTGTGGAAGTTTTCTTCCAGATTGGAGAAATCAAATTGATTATAAAAGTAGTTATAGTTCGATTAAGGAACTTGGTGGTGGAGTACATCTAGATCTGATTCATGAAATTGATTATTTATATTGGTTTTTTGGACAACCAAAAAAATCTAGTTTTGTTCTAAAAAGTAACTCAAATCTAAAAATTAGCTCTGCAGACTATGCAAATTATATTATCGAATATGACAATTTCTGTGTTTCATTAATTTTAAATTATTACAGAAGAAAATCTAAAAGGATGATGGAAATTGTGTATGATGAATTTATAATTAACGTAGATCTTCTCAAAAATGAGGTTCGAATGGATAATAAATTGATCTATTCGTCAAATCAAACTTTTTTTGAGACATATGTTAAACAGATGAAATATTTTATGGATTTCATAAAACAAACAGATAATTCGTCCATTAATAATGCCGAAGACGCTTTTTCTGTTCTTAAAATTAGCCTATCAAATGAACTTAAACAATAAAATAGTAATCGTCACTGGAGGGTCTGGCCTTCTTGGAAGTGAGATAATAAAAGATATCAACAACAAAAATGGTATAGCTGTTAACTTAGATGTAAACATAAAAAATAATTTATGTGAATATCAGATTGAAACTGATATTAGTTGTGTTGATTCTGTTCAGAATTCGATAAAATATATTGAATCTAATATCGGTCCGATATATGGTCTAGTGAACAATGCATATCCTCGGACATCTGATTGGTCTCTAGACTTCGAAAAGATTCCTGTAGATTCATGGAAAAAAAATATTGATCTGCAATTAAACAGTCATATTTTTTTAATTCAAAAAATATTACCTCTTCTGAAAAAAAGAAAATATGGATCAATTATCAATATAGCTTCGATATATGGGGTTGTGTCAAATGATCCAACGATTTACTATGAGGATAATATGACTACACCAGCTGCATATACGGCAATTAAGGGTGGTATGATTAATTTTACAAAATATTTAGCTGCATATTATGGAAGTTATAACATTAGAGTTAATTGTGTTTCGCCTGGAGGTATTTTTGATAATCAACCCAAAAATTTTGTAAAAAACTACTCTAAAAGAGTACCTCTTGGCAGAATGGCTAATCCAGATGATATTGCACCAGCAATATCGTTTTTAATTTCGGATGAGTCAAGATATATATCTGGTCAAAACCTAATAATAGACGGAGGCTGGACATCCATATAGCCGTTTACAATGTCAAAAAAAACTTTGGTACAAAAGCTTAAAATTGAAAATTATTTAAATAAAATTTCATTTAATAATTTGGGAGTTGGAAGTATGCTGTCGTACGAGATTATGAGGATTTTTTTATTTAATAGGCGTCCAGAAAACATTAAATTCTCACTTTCTGAAAAAATTTCAATTTTCTTATATAAGAATGGTTTTCGGATTAATTTTTTTAATCAGCCAGAGTTTAATTTTAATAATAATATTTTATTATTAGTTTCAAACTTTCACCCTAAGATATTCGGATATTTCAAGACTTTTAGTTCTTTCAAAAAATGGAAATTTAAGTTTTTTCATTTTGATAAAAATAAAAAAGATTTAGGATTTTACTATAAACTACGTCTTAATTTGAAAGATTATATTTCTTGGAAAAAAAAATATAAAACAATTAGTAATGAATTGTTAAATCAGTTAAAAATTCTTTCCTCTAAGAATCTAATATCATTAAAAGAATCAAATTTTTTATTTCAAATGTTTATAATTAAGTCACAAAATGTAATCTATATTGAATCTTTAATTAAAAAATCAAAACCCATTGCATTAATAACTGATTTTGATAGACTTTCAATAAATTCATTATTAATTCAAGCTTTAAATAAACATAGTATACCAACGTTCACATTTGTCCATGGTTCTACAATTCCTAACATTGATAATTTTGTACCCTTTTTTGCTAAATATGTATTCTGTTGGAGTGATTATCAAGCTCGTCAGTTTAAGTCTATGAATGATAATTTACTAGTTGTTGGTAATAATAAGTTTTCAAGAGATAAAGTGAATAGATTAGATTCAACATTCTTAAAAAGAAATAATTTAAAAAATTCGGTTAATATTGTCACATTAGTAACAAATATTTCTAATGACAATTACCTAAAGCATGCTTTAACTTTTATTGATGCAGTTTCTGGAACAAAATGGATACCAGTTATAAAAATTCATCAAAATGAAAAAATTAAAGATTATGAAAAATTGATTAAATCTTATTCTAAAATTATTATAATCAAAGATGAATTTACTATAGATGAAATCATTGGAGTTTCAGATTTTGTGCTAACTCAACAATCAACCGTTTCAGTAGAAGCAATAATAAAAGGAGTGTCATTTGCAGTTTTCAATCCACTTAAGCACAGAGATTTGGGAATTTGTAGTTTGATACTTGAGCATAGCAATACAAAAATATTCACAAACTCTATTGATTTGAATTTATTCCTAAAAAATACTGATAGAAATAATATTGGAAAATTTATTGATAAAAATTCTCAGAATCATTTTGTTAAAAAATTTATTTCAAAATATTTAGAAAAAGACAGCTCAACGATGATTAATCAAAAATTAAATATAATATTAAATGAAAACTAGTTTAGTTAAAGACTATTTTAAGTCCGATTTTAATAATGTTTTAAACAAATTTGCATCGGCTCAGGTTTTTTCTAACTTTCTAAGACTAATTTCAGGTTTCTTAGTAATAAAATTTATAGCACCTGAACTATATGGTCAATTTATAGGCGTAAATATTTATGTTGGTTATTTAGTTTTGTTAAACTTAGGAACAGTTAATGGTCTTGGTCGTGAATTCCCTTATGAGTTCGGTAAAAATAACCTCAAATTTGCTAAGAATCTCTCTAATACAGTTTTTTCTTTTTGCTTTGTTATTTGTATTTTTATTTTTTTACTTTTTTCTATTTTAGGATTACACAATTTGATTAATTCTGATGATTTAGTCACATCATTAATTTTTTTATCATATTCATTAATTGGCCCATTAACACTCACCAACAAACATTTTTTACCTGTTTTATATAAGACCAATAATGACTTTGATAACTTATCAAATCAAAATATTAAGCTTGGTGTTATCAACCTATTCACTGTTCCATTGGTTTATTTTTACAGTATATATGGATTAATACTAAGGGCATGCATAATTTCAACTTTAGAGTTCCTTCTTCTTTATTTTAATAAGCCATATAAGTTAAAATTAAAATTTAATTATTCTTATTTCAAAAAATTAATCAAAACAGGCTTACCTATTTTTACTTTAGGTAATATAAATCCATTGTGGGAAAATATAGTTTATAATTTTATTTTGATTGTTGGTGGGCCTTTACAATATGGTTTATTTGCTTTAAGTAGTATGATTATGAGTGTGTTCAATGTTATTCCAAGCTCATTTAGTCAGGTAATCTATCCTAAAATGTCAATTATGTACGGGCAAAAAAAGAAGGTTAAGGAAATTATTTTGTTTAGCATTAAACCATTATTCTTTTTAACCCTTATAATATTTGCTTTGACCTTAACTTTATATTATTTACTGCCAGTTATTATACCGATTTTGTTGCCAAAATATATTGATGGTATTTCTGCTGCTCAGTGGATAATTTTTATTCCACTTGTTTTATCCTTTAATCCAATTCATAACATTTATAATGTAATAAAAAAGCAAAAATATATGTTTATTTCATATATTTTAGGGGCCTTTGTAGGCACCTTATTTATTTATTACCACATATCAATTTATGATTTTAATTTAATTTATTTCAGCCAAGGCCTACTATTAGGGTTCTTTTTTCAACAATTACTAGGATTCGTACTTTTAAAAAAAATTATAAATGACTAATATTTTACTAAAATTATTATTTTTCATACTTAATCATATTCAAGGACTTTTTGATAATATTTTTAATACTTTGAATTTAAAAAGAAATAATATTATTTATGACCAAAAGCCCATAATTCAGGGAAGAATTATTTTAAAAAATAAAGGCTTAATAAAATTCGGAAACAATCTTTTAATTATCAACGCTGCTAAGTATAATCCTGTGATTTCGCACCCTACAACTATTGCCACCTTGAATGATTCAGCAAAAATCATAATTTCTGAAAATGTTGGTATCTCTGGCGCATCAATTGTTTCTGCCTCAAGTATTTTTATTGAAAAAAATGTTAATATTGGGGGAGGTGTTTGCATTTGGGATACTGATTTTCACCCAGTAGACCCAACGCTGAGAAAAATTAATAAAAGAGATGCAATAAATTCCAAACCTATAATAATCGAGGAAAATGTTTTTATTGGTGCAAGAGCAATAATATTAAAGGGTGTGAAAATTGGTAGGAATTCAGTTATTGCAGCTGGAAGTGTCGTTACTAGTGATGTTTCACAAAATTCTATTTATGCTGGGATTCCAGCAAAAAAAATAAAATCCGTTAACTCAGATTAATTCTCGAATCAATATATTGTTAATAGTAACAGGGTTACCAAGTGAATTTACTCCTGCTAGATCTACCTATAATCTAGATTACGCTAATAAACTATTAAATTTTGTTGAAGGATTATCGATATTATATTTGAGAACTTTTAATCCTTTCAGAAAAAAATATTGGTTCAAAAATTTAAATAATAAAATTAAGGTTTACGAATGTCCTATACTCATACCCTATATCAAATATGAACACCAAATATCACTTATATCAATATTTTTCAATATTTTTTTTAACAAAAATAATTTCAATGTAATTCAGGGAATTGGTGGTAACACAGCAATTCCTGCTCGTATAATTTCAAAAAAAAACAACACACCATATTTCATTCATTTTATTGGAAATGATATAAACAGTGAAATTCAGAATTTAAGGAAATACCCTATATATAATGAATCTATCAAAAATTCTAATTATGTTGGATTTGAGTCTAAAGATTTAAAATTTAAATTTTTAAAATTTTTTAATCGAAATAATAATTTTTCGGCCATTTATCGTGGAATAGATATATCAAAACTAAAATTCAATTATGTCCTTTCTGAAAAAATTAAAATAATTTTTCTTGGTGGTTTTCCTGTGTATGACAAAGGTTTAGCTAAAGACAACACTAAAGGAGGTTATACACTTATTGAAGCTCTTTTACGTTTAAAACAAAAAGATATAAAAAATTTTGATGTAAAAATATGTGGACCAAACACCAAAATAATTAAAAATGAATTGTTAAAATTTCAAAATTCTTCAATTCGCGTTTTTGATAAAGGTTTACTCCCTCAAAAAAAAGTTTTTGAAGAGCTTTCTGATTCTAATATTGTTGTGATTCCTTCAGAGTCTGAGGGATTACCAAATGTACTTTGGCAATCATTAGCACTAGGTAATTTAGTTATTGGATCGAATGCTGGAGGTATTCCTGAAATTCTAAACATAAATGATTGTGGGGTAATTTTTGAAAAAAATAATCCAATTCAACTTGCAGAATATTTAGAATATTTTTCAAAAAATCCAAGTAAGATTGTGAAATTTGCGGAGCGCGGTAGACAGCTTGTAGAAAAATTTACATTAGAAGATTTTGTAAAAAAAAATTATAAAATTTTAAAAAAAATATAGCTTAATGTGTGGAATTTTTGGAATAATTGACAGTAAAGAAATTAACATAGATAATTTTAACAATTCACTGTTAAAATTAAAGCACAGAGGTCCTGACAACCAGTCATCTATAAAAATAAATAAAAATATTGCCTTTGGACATGTGAGGCTTTCCATAATTGACTTATCAAATAACAATAATCAACCATATAATTACAAGAATAAATATTTTTTAATTTTTAATGGTGAAATTTTTAATTATGTTGAAATTAAAGACTTATTAGTCAAAAAAGGGTATAAATTTAGAACATCTGGTGATACAGAAGTTCTGTTATATTCATATATTGAGTGGGGTGAAAATTGTGTCAATAAATTCAATGGGATGTGGTCATTTGCTATATATGATAAGCAAAAAAATAAATTATTTTGCTCAAGAGATAGATTTGGTATCAAACCCTTTTACTATTATCACAAAGACAATATTTTTTATTTTTCCAGTGAAATTAAATCTATTTTGAATTATAATACTAAGCTAAAATCTCCAAACGAAAAAATCATTTATAATTTTCTATACAATAACTTAGGCTCAGAATGTGAACAAACTTGGTTTAAAGAAATAAAAAGACTATCTCCATCATCAAATCTAATTTTCCAATCAAATAATTTAAGCGTTACAAAATATTGGGATTACCCTCACAAGGATAATTCATTTGATGATTTTAAAACTGCAAAAATCAAAGTTAAATCACTTATGGATGAATCTGTTAATCTTAGACTAAGGTCCGATGTTCCTGTCTCAACAACACTTTCATCTGGATTGGATTCAAATATTATAACCTCATTAGTTTGTAAATTATCAAATTCAAAATTTGAAACATTCACTGTTTTTAGTAACCAGAAAATGTTTAATAAAAATGAAAAAAAGTATTACAAGAATAATGCAGTTTTAGATGAATCAATTTTGGTAAAAGAAGAATTTTCTAATTATAATGTCAATCCAAACTTTCTTAAATTGGATCACAAGGGATATCTTCAGAAGCTAAAAAAATGTATATATCATCTTGAGTCTGGTCATTCTTCAACGGCCTTAGTCAGTGCCTTAAAGATATATGAGGGAGCAAAAGAAAGAAACATAAAGGTAATATTAGAGGGTCAAGGTGCAGACGAACTGTTTGGTGGGTATGTTGATGAAACATATTTAATGACATTATCTAAATATTTGGTAAATTTTAGATTTGTTTGTTTTTTCAAACTAATTATTAGTCTTTTTAGGTCAAAACCTCTAAAAGAACTTTTAAAAATTGAAATTAATAAACTTTCTAGATATAAATTTTTTAATTCATTAAAAAATTTACTTCTTGGAAACAATATAACAACAAAAAAATATGCATTAATAGATGATAAAAAGACATCTAATTATTTTGTAAACAAGCATAAAAAAGGGTTGGTAAATCTGTTAAGCTATGCTGATGCTTTGTCTATGTCTTGTGGTATTGAAAGTAGACTGCCATTCATGGATTATAAACTTGTCGAATACGCCTTTAGTTTAAAGTATGAATATAAAATAAATCAAACAACAGGAAAATATATTTTGCGTGAATCACATAAGCAAATTATTCCAAAAAAAGTATATGAAAGTAAAGTTAAATTGGGCTTCACGACCCCTATTGATAAAATTTTAAAATCTGAAAATCACTTTAAAAAAATATTATACAAGGATAGTAATTTAAGTTTGATTGATAATACAAAGAAGAATAGTCTATTGAATAGGTATTTTTCTGGAAATTTTAAAAATTCAGAATTTATTTATAAAATACTTACAATTATTATTTGGGAAAATACTTTTATTAATTCAAAATGAAAATTTCAATAATAGATAATCTTATTATCAATTTTATGGTGATTTTTTGTACCATCATAATATCATTTTTTCCTACCTATGGAACTTTTGCTACTAACATTTTGATTCCACTGTGCTTTGTATACTTCATTTTCTTTAGATTAAATTCCTTTCTGAAATTTTTTAATAAATCAAAAGCTTTAAAATTATATTTATTTTTCATTTTTATTGCCGTATCCTCCTATTTTACTTCCCCCTATCCCAATGAAGTAATAATCACAAATAAAAGAATGTTTATTGTTTTAATTTTTTCGCTTGTCTTATATTCTTATTCAATATTTTCAGAAAAAAATATAATGACAGTTTACAAAAGCTTTTTTATGTGCTTCATTTTATTGATTATATACATTTTTTTTAATTTCGATTATTTAGATAATAGTTTAATTCTAGATTTTTCTGGGGATTTTGATAGGAACAGTGTTGGATATTTTGTTTTTATAGGTCTTTTTTCATGGTATATGTTCTCTGACAAATTAATTAATTCAACAAAATCTGTATTTATTATTTCACTAATTTTAATGTTTATATCTATATACTTATGTGTTATCTCAGCAAGTAGGGGGGCGCTAATAACTCTACTACTATTTGTAATGATGAATTACTGGTATTTTATTTATGGAGGAAAAAATCTAGCGGCCTTTCTTCTAAGTACATTAATTATAGTTTTTTCGGTAATCTTATTTTTAGATTCTGATTTTTTCACCAGCTCGTACAGTTATAACAGATTTTTGAGTATGTCTGAATTTGATTCACCCAGAGAATTTCATTTTTTTAAAGCGATTGAAATTGGATTAGATAACCCTATTTTTGGGGTTGGTTCGGGTGGTTATAGTATGGTACCAAAAATCATTGAATATGGAAGTTTTTCACATAGCTCATATTCGGAATCCTTTGCTAATTATGGATTTATGGGACTAACCTTAATTATTTACTTTTTTTACAAAGTTTTTAATCAGTGTAGATTGTTGTATAAAAAATCTTCTAAAAGGTATAAAAGAAATCTAGAAAGAATTATGATTTTTTTGATATGTTTTTTCATTTATAACTTTTTTTATGTGTGCTACCTTACATCTGAATTTTTAGGGATTCTATTTGTTGTTATTGCGCATATCGAAACAATTAAATATAAAATTTCAAATGCATAGAGATTTATTAATTGTTTATAATATTACTCATCATTATAGAATACCAATTTTTAATCTTCTAGCTGAACATTATAATTTAACGGTGCTCCACTCTGGAAAAACAGAATATTTTAGTCTTGATAAAAAAATAAATTTCAATGAAATTATAATTAAGCAATATGATTTTGGTCCGTTTTCTTTGAGACCTTCAGTTATAAAGCACATGATTAAATTTAATAATATAATTATTCTAAGTGATGTAAGGTATTTATTTGAGATGATATTTTTACTGCTTAATTATAAAAAAAAGAAAATAATTCTATGGGGGAATTGGTTTACTAAATCATGGATTGCAAATAAATTTAGAATTTTAATATCAAAGCTATCTTTTTCAAATATTTTTTATTCAAAAGTCACAATGAAGGAGTTCATAAATTCTGGCGTCGATTCAAGTAAATGTTTTACTGCAAATAACACAATATACGTTGATAGAAATCTTGTAAAAAAATCAACAAATAAAAACAAAATTTTACTTGTTGGATCCTTAAATAAAAGAAAGAAAATTGATGTCATAATCAAAACTTTTATAGAAATTAGTGATAAAATCCCAAATGTTAGTTTAGAAATTATAGGAAGTGGAAGTGAATTTAATCGGCTAAAAAAATTGACTGGCTCTAAAAAGAATAAAATAAATTTTCATGGGAAAATAACTGATAAAAATAAATTGAGTGAGTACTATAAAGATGCAATTTGTGAGGTTTCTTACTCACAGGCAGGACTTAGTATTTTGCAGAGTTTGGGGTATGGTGTTCCATTTATAACATCTGCAAAGTCAATATCTGGAGGTGAAATTTACAATATAGTTAATGGTTATAATGGTTTTCTTATTGATAATGAAAATCAATTAAAAGACATATTATTAAATTTGTGTAAAAATAAGTCACTTATACGTGAATTAAGTAAAAATGCACTTGAGTATTATGATAATTTCTGTACAATAAATCATATGTTGAATGGCTTCCTTTCAGCATTATCTACAAAAAAATAAATATCAATAATGTTTAAAAAAATACTTTATATATGGTCTAAATTTTTTAAAAAAATTCAGTCAAAATCAATATTAAATTCTAAAATACATTCTACTTCAAAAGTTGAAGCTGGTAGTAGTATTATAAATTCAAGTTTTGAAAAACATTCATTTTGCGGTTATAATTGTCAAATAATCAACACAGACATAGGAGCTTTTTGCTCTATAGCTGATAAAGTAATTATTGGACCTACTCATCATCCATTTGATTGGGTTTCCACATCCCCTGTCTTTTATGAAGGTACTGATAGCGTTAAAGCAAAATTTGCAGAGTTTTCAAGACAAGATCATAAAAGAACATATATTGGAAATGATGTTTGGGTTGGTATAAATGTTATTATAAAAAGTGGAGTTAAAATTGGAGATGGTGCAATAATAGGGATGGGGAGTATTGTTACTAAAGATGTTGAGCCGTATTCGATTGTTGCAGGAGTTCCTGCTAAACTAATAAGAATGCGATTTGAAGAGGATATTATAAAAAAATTAAAAAAAATAAAATGGTGGAATTTAGATGAAAATATCTTAATGGATTACTCAAAAGAAATAAAAGACCCCAAAAAGTTTGTAGAATTATTTAATAAATAATTTATGAAAAGAGAATATCAAGTATGTACAAATTGTGTTATGGATACTTCAGATTCAAAAATTAAATTTGATGAAAACGGCATTTGTGATCATTGCAATACTTTTTACACGGATATTCTACCTAATTGGAATACAGATGAAAGAGGCAATAATGAGCTACTGAAGTTAGTTTCGAAAATAAAAAAAGAGGGCAAAAATAAAGATTTTGATTGCCTTATGGGTATGAGTGGAGGTATTGATAGTTCATATTTACTTTATGCCATGAAAGAGAAATACGGATTAAGACCTCTAGTTTTTCATGTTGATGCTGGTTGGAACTCTCAAATTGCGGTAAATAATATTGAAAAATTAGTTGATGCACTGGGATTAGATCTTTATACTGAAGTTATAAACTGGGAAGAAATGAAAGATCTGCAATTAGCTTTTTTTAAATCAGGTGTTCCTCATATTGATGTACCACAAGACCATGCTTTTTTTGCAACAATGTACAAGTTTGCATCAAAGCATAATATTAAATATATATTAACCGGCGGTAATTATTCTACAGAATGTATTAGGAACCCTTTAGAATGGATGTATTATCAGACTGACTCAATACAATTGTTAGATATACACAATAGATTTGGAAATAAAAAACTTAAAGATTTTCCAATCACCAATATTTTATGGCATAAGATTTTTCTACCATACATAAAGAAAATAAAACTAATTAGGCCATTAGACTACATTCCTTACAATAAAGAAAATGCCATGCAACTTTTAGTTGATAAATTTGGTTATCAAAAGTATCCCCAAAAACACTTTGAATCTAGATTTACTAGATTTTATGAGTCTTTTTGGTTGTACAAAAGATTTGGATATGATACAAGGAAGGTCCAATACTCAAGTTTAATTTTAACAAAACAGATGACAAGAGATGATGCGTTAAAAAAACTATCCACACTTCCTTATGACCCCCAAACAATCCATAATGATTTTGAATATGTTGCAACTAAATTAGGAATAACTATTGACGAATTGAACTCCTATTTAAATATGGAAAAAAGAACATATGAAGACTTTAAATCCCAGCAAAGTATTTATAATTTTGGGGCTAAGGTCCTGAGATTATTAAAAATTGAAAAAGGAGGAAAAAGATGATTGGGATAGTAGATTATGGTTCAGGAAATATCCAAGCAATAGCCAACATATATAAAAAGTTAAATATTAGTCATAAAATTATTTCCAATCCCGATGATTTGTTTTTAGCAAATCGATTGATTCTCCCAGGAGTTGGGTCTTTTGATGAAACAATGAAAGAGCTAATAAACTCAGGACTAAAATTAAAATTAGATGATCTTGTTATGAATAAAAATATTCCGGTACTTGGGATTTGTGTAGGAATGCAAATAATGTCTAATGAGTCCGAGGAGGGCAATTTGCCAGGTTTGGGATGGATAGAAGGTAAGGTTAAAAAATTTGATATTTCTAAGATGTCAGAAAAACCTTTTATTCCTCACATGGGTTGGAATAAAATTTTTAGATGTGAGGAGAATTCAATTTTTAACGGAATTGATAATGATATCGGATTTTATTTTGTTCATAGTTATTTTTTTGAATGTAAAAATAAAAACAACCAATTAAGTTCTACTTTTTATGGAATTGAATTTTCATCATCTATTTTTAAAAATAATATTTATGGGACACAATTTCATCCAGAAAAAAGTCATGGTAATGGAGTCAAGTTATTATATAATTTTGCAACAATGAAATTATGTTAAGGTCAAGGATTATTCCATGCTTATTGGTCCATAACAAAGGACTTGTAAAAACTCGTAAATTTTCAGATCCAAAATATGTTGGTGACCCGATTAATGCTGTTAAAATTTTTAACGAAAAAGAAGTTGACGAATTATTTGTAATCGACATAGATGCTACTAAAAATAATTCTTCTCCAAATTTTAAAATGATAAAAGATCTTGCTGTTGAATGTCGAATGCCATTTTGTTATGGAGGTGGGGTTAAAACAGTAATCCATGCAAAAAAAATTATAAGTTTAGGTGCAGAAAAAGTTGCAATTTCCTCTGCTATTTTAGAAGATTTCGATTTATGTAAAAAAATTACAAAAGCAATAGGAACTCAAAGTTTAGTTGTGATATTAGACGTTAAAAAGAAATTATTTGGCGGGTATGATATATATACGCATAATGCAAAAAGAAAAACAAATTTAAACTTAAAAGATGTAGTAAATAAGTTAAATAATATTGGTGTAGGAGAATTAGTTATTAATTCGATTGATAATGACGGAAATATGAAAGGCTATGATATAAATTTAGCAGAATTTGTCAGAGAAAATTGTAATATTCCACTAACAATACTTGGTGGTGCTGGCAGCCTAGACGATATTAAATTTTTAATTCAAAAATTTAAGATTATAGGGGCTTCTGCGGGAAGTTTATTTGTTTTTAAAGGAAAATACAGAGCCGTTTTAATTAATTATCCCGACAGAAAAGAGAAATTTCAATTATATAAATAAAATAAATGAAGCAAATTATACAAGATTTAAAATCTGGTGAAACTCTATTACAAGATGTTCCTAGCCCATGTGTAAGCGAAGGGAATGTGTTAATTAAAACACATAAATCCCTGGTTTCACTTGGCACTGAAAAAATGTTAGTCGATTTTGGAAAGGCTAATTATTTACAGAAAATAAGGCAACAACCAGAAAAAGTTAAACAGGTTTTACAAAAAATTAAAACAGATGGTCTTCGTCCAACTATTGATGCTGTTTTTAGAAAATTGGAGGAACCTATGCCACTTGGATATTCAAATGCCGGAGAAGTTATAGCTATCGGTAAAGGTGTATCTAAATTTAGGGTTGGTGACAGAGTTATCAGTAATGGTCATCACGCCGAAGTTGTAAATATTCCTCAGAATTTAGTTGCAAAAATCCCAGAAAATGTTTCATATGAAGAAGCTTCTTTTACAGTTATTGGCTCTATTGGTTTGCAAGGTATAAGATTAATAAATCCAACCTTAGGTGAGACAATAGTGGTTATAGGTCTTGGATTAATAGGCCTAATAACAGCCCAGCTCTTGAAGGTAAACGGTTGTAATGTAATTGGATTTGACTTTGATGAAAATAAAATTAAACTTGCAAAAAGCTGGGGTATAAAATCTTTTAATTCAAACACAGTAGTCCCTGAAAAAATTGTTAAAAATCTGACTGATGGGTATGGTGCTGATGGGGTTTTAATCTGTGCATCAACCAAAAGTGATAATGTTGTTTCTCAAGCAGCAAATATTTCACGTTTAAGGGGTAGAATTGTGCTGGTAGGAGTAGTAGGTCTTAACATAAATAGATCTGACTTTTATGAAAAGGAACTTTCATTTCAGGTATCATGTTCTTATGGACCAGGAAGATATGATAATTTTTATGAAAATGAAGGCATGGATTATCCTATCGGATTTGTAAGATGGACTGAACAAAGGAATTTTGTGGCTGTATTGGATGCATTAAGTAAAAAAAATATTGACGTTAATAGTCTAATTACAGAAAGAGTTGATTTGGATGATTATGTAAAAATTTATGGTGACATGTCAAAAAAAGACTCAATAGCATCAATTATTAGTTATTCGTCTAATTATGAGCTTAAGAGAAATGTAAAATTATATGATAAAAAATTTGAAAAATCTGAAGGAGTAGTTGGTATAATAGGAGCAGGGAATTTTACATCCTCTACAATTCTGCCAAATCTACATAAATTGAAATCAAATGTTAAATATATTGCTTCTTTAAAAGGTCTCTCAGGAACTCTGCTGGCAAAAAAATTTAGAATACCTAATTCAACAACTGATTTAAATTCAATATTTTCTGATCATGAAGTTAGTGGTGTAATTATAACAACAAGACATAATCTTCATGCCTCACAAGTGATAAAAGCATTGGAATCTGGAAAACATGTTTTCGTTGAGAAACCATTAGCACTTACGCTTGAAGAGTTAAATATTATTGAAAACTTATATCGCAAATCAAATAATTCAATAACCGTTGGTTTCAATCGTCGCTTTTCTCCTTTTATTCAAGAGGTAAAAAAAACTATAGGTAACTCAAAATTCCCTTTGAATGTTATAGCTACAATGAATTCTGGTTATATTCCAGAAAATCACTGGGTACATGACCTTGAAATAGGTGGTGGTAGAATTATTGGTGAAGCATGTCATTATATTGATTTGATATCATTTTTAGCTGAAAGTGAAGTAGAATCAGTAGTTATGAACGCCCAGGGAAAAAACCCAAAAAGTAATACCGATAATGGTAGTATATTATTAAAATATAAAAATGGATCTCAGGGGATAATTAATTATTTTTCTAATGGTTATAAGGGATATTCCAAAGAACACATAAGTATTTACTCTCAAAATAAAAATATAATTATTGATAATTTTAGAAAAATTTATTATTACGGTTACAATAAAAAAAATAAAACTATTACTCAAGATAAAGGTCATTTTGAACAATTCAAGAGATGGAATCAAATGCTAGTCAAAGGAGGTGATTCAATTATTCCTTTTGATAGCATATTAAATACATCCAAGGCTGCTATTGCCTGTATTGAATCCCTGAAAAATAAAAGCTGGATTGATGTTTAAAAAAATTAAGTTATATTTTTTTACAATATATAATCTAAAAGCAATTCAAATATTTTATCAAATATTTTATCTTTTTAAAAAACATTTAGAAATATCTGACAAAATGTATGAATTCAATTACAAGAAATTCATTTATCTAAATCCCGACAAATCTTTCTATAATAATAAATCATTTTATTCAAATTATAAATTTCAATTTTTAAATATTGAACATGAATTTAAAAATCATGTAGATTGGAATTTTGATAAATATGGAAAGTTGTGGTTGTATAATTTAAATTATTTTGACTATCTAAACCAAAAAAATATTTCAAAAAAACATGCAGAAAATTTAATATTAGATTTTATATACGACTATCCTAAAATTATTGAAGGAAAAGACCCATATCCCACTTCATTAAGGATAATAAACATTATAAAATTTATTTCAAAAAATAAAATCAAAAACAAAAAAATTAATCATCTTATATACAATGATTCCAAAAGATTATTAAACAACATAGAATATCATATTCTAGGAAACCACATTTTAGAAAATTCTTTTGCATTGATATATTCATCATTGTTTTTTGACAACAAATCATTTTATGACAAAGGTTTTAAAATTCTAAATAAAGAATTAAAAGAACAAATCCTAGACGACGGCGGTCATTTTGAGCTAAGCCCAATGTATCATAATATAATATTAATAAGGATTTTGAATCTTTTAATAATTTGTAAGGCATATGAAAAAAGAAATTTAGAGTTAATTAAATTACTTGAAAATAACGTAAAAAAAATGTTATCATGGTCTAGTCAGATTTCCTTTAATAAATTAAGATATCCTCTTTTTAACGATAGTGCTAATAAGATAATTCCAGAAATTAAACAGATTTTTGATCTTGCAGAAAGAAATGAAATAAAATATGACCTAATCAAATTAAATGATTCCGGTTACAGGAAATTTTCAAATGATAATTATCAGATCATTGTTGATGTAGCAAATCTAGGGCCAGATTACCAATTAGCACATGCTCATGCCGACACATTTAATTTTGAATTATACATTAAGCAAAAGCCAATAATAATCGATAAAGGAATATCTAATTATAATAAAAGTAAATCAAGAGAAGAAGAAAGGGCTACACATTCACATAACACAGTTCAGGTTGATAAAAAAAATAGTAGTCAAGTTTGGGATATTTTTAGAGTTGCTAGGAGAGCTAAAGTAATTAGTTGTGAAGAAGGTGTTAATTACATTAAAGGTATTCATGATGGCTATAAAAATATAGGGGTCCTACATTCAAGAAAATGGAATTTTTTAAAAAAACAAATAAAAATTTCTGATGAAATTTTTAGTAAAAGAAAGCACAAATGTCGTGCTTATTTTCATTTCCATCCTGATTTGAAAATTGACAATATTGATAATACAATTTCGGTAGAATCCTATTCCAAGATTACTTTCAAAAATTTTAATTCAATAAAAATTAAGGAATATAATTATTCCCCTGCATTTAATCAATATTTAAAGTCAAAGGTAGTTGAAGTTGTATTTTTTAAAAAACTAGAAACATATATTAATATAATTTAATTAGTATGAGAATATTAGTTTTAAGTTCATTTTACCACCCCGAAAAAGGTGCAGCATCACACAGAATAACATCAATGTGCAATGAATTATTAGAAAGGGGTCACGAAATTACAGTATTGACCACTCTTGCAAATTACCCAAAAGGTATTTTTTTTCAGGGATATAGAAACAGATTATTTAAATCCGAAAATATTAACAAAATAAAAATTATTAGATTCTGGTTTTTTCCCACCAATTCCAATTCCCTTGTTTTAAGATTTTTTAGTTTATTATCTTCTTTTATAATGGCTTTAATTACATTATTTAATTTTATGATAAAAAATAAAAAGATAGATTTTGCATTAATCCAAACCCCTCCTTTAACTACTGCATTTGCTTACTCAATAATATGTAAATTATTCAGATTAAAATATGTTTTGAATGTGAGTGATATATGGCCTTCAACAGCAGTTGATTTAGGAATCATGAATAAAACCCAAATATCATTTAAAATTTTTACTAAAATAGAATTATTTATATATAAACACTCAGCTGCATTTTTATGTCAGAGTAACGAATGTTTAAATTATCTTAAAAATAAATCAAAAAAAAAAATATTATTATTTAGAAATTTAACCAAAAACAACAGAGCATCTAGTTCATCCAAAATCGATGGCAAGGTCAAAATAATATATGCTGGTTTGTTAGGAAATGCCCAAAATATTCTTGGATTTTGTAAAGATATAAATTGGGATAATTTAAATATCCAATTTCATATCTATGGAGATGGCCTTCAAAAAAAAGATTTACAAAAACTTGAACATAAAAATATTTATATTCATGAGGCAATTTCTAAAGATGATATTCAAAATAAATTAAAATTATTTGATTTTAGTCTGGTACCGATTAGAGTAAATATTTTTGGGGCATTTCCTTCTAAAATATCTGCTGGAATTGCATCTGGAGTGCCTATTTTGTTTATTGGAGAAGGAGAAGGTTACAAAGTCGTTAAAGATTTAAATATAGGAGAGTCATTTAAAAATAATGAGCTTGATAAACTTCAAGATTTTTTAAAAAATTACATAGAAAACAACAAGTTATATGTTTCTAAGTATAAAAAAGGAATTAAATTAGCTTTAGATAGAGAATTTAATTACAAAAAAAATTTAGATTCTCTGGAAAATTTTTTAAAGACCATTAAATAATTAAAAATTATGATTGTACTAGCTCTTAATGAATTAAATGTTGATTATATAAAATATTACGTTGAAAAAGGAGAATTAAATAACTTTAAAATTCTATTTAAAAATGGTATTGTTTCAACAGAAAGTGAGAAAGAATATAGGCTTTTAGAGCCATGGATACAATGGACTACAGTTCAAACAGGTAAAATGTTTGAGGATCATAAGATTTTTAGATTAGGAGACATTGTTGGTAGAAATGATTTGAAACAAATTTTTGAAGTTTTAGAGGAAAAAGGTTTATCGGTTGGAGCAATTTCTCCTTTCAACGCTGAAAATAGATTAAAAAGGTCTAAATTTTTTATACCAGATCCGTGGACTCAAACAAGCTCGTCAGGCGGAAAACTTATAAAAAAACTTTCTGATACTATTTCAAAATTTGTAAATACTAACGCCTCAGGAAAAGTAAATGTTTTTGATTTTTTCTGGTTATGTTTCTCAATAATATATTTTGTTAGAATTAAAAAATGGAAAGATTTATTAAGCCTTATAATTAAGTCATCAAAGCCTGGTGTCAAAGCTGCTATATTAGATTTTATTTTATTAGAGGTTTTTGTAACCTTACAAAAAAAGAATAAACCTGACTTTTCTTTTCTTTTCTTTAATGGTGGCGCTCATATTCAACATCATTATTTATTTAATTCCGAAGCATACAAAGGGACCATTAAAAATCCGGAATGGTACTGTTCCGAATCCTGGGATCCTTTGCTAATGATTTTGAAGACATATGATAAAATCATTGGAGATTTAATAAAAACCGGAGAGAGAATTGTTGGTATTACAGGATTACATCAATCACCAACCGAAATCCAATCTTTTTACTGGAGGCCATTAAATCATAAAGCCTTTTTGAGAAAATTAGGTATTAATAGTAACATTAATGTTATTCCAAGAATGTCCAGAGATTTTTTAATAAATTTTGAAAATAAGTTAGATGCTAAATCTGCTGAGGAAATTTTATTAAGCTATGTTGACTTGGAGAATAAGAATAAAGTTTTTAATGTTGATAATCGAGGCAATTCTCTTTTTGTTGAAATAATATATTCGAATAATATTGATAATAATACTGCTTTTTTAAGTAAAAGAATAGGAATTACTATTAATAATTTAAAAGAAGAATTAGCATTTGTGGCTATTAAGAACGGTAAGCACAATGGTTTAGGATATATTTTTAGCAATTTAGATCTTAACTTACCTAAAGTTATTGGCCTTTATGAAGTTTATGATATTTTGAAATCTTTAGCGTTAAAAGATTTTAAAAATTCATGATTCCATATTATTTTTTGATGATTAGCAATAATTTTTTTATTGTCATAATTCGATAATTTCTATTTAAGGTGAATTCAATTATTTTTATATTGATATCTTTAAAAAATATAATAGTATCACATGTAAATTTGTCAAAGAAATTATAAATAGCAGATTTTTTTCTCATTTTTATCCTTAAATCCAATGCCCAATTTTTTTTATTTGTTTTACTATTAAAATTTATTCCCTTGATTCTTAATACTTCAAAAAAATTATAACTGTACTTATTTTTATCAATTTCAGTCTTATTATTTGTTGAAAGTCTTTGAATATCGTATAATTTTTTTATGCTATAGTTGGCCCTTAGATATCCAAAATCACACAATTGATAATTGTAAATTAAGTAATTAATCTCATGATAATTATTTAACACTTTTACACCATTAGCTAAATTTATTGATCTTTCTAAAGCTTCTGAAGAACTAATTAAATTTTTATATTTTTTTGGCAGTAAATTTTTGTGAATATCTAATGAAAAAAACCTTTTTTTATTGATAAAGTTTGGATACACATTTGAATCCCAAAATTTGTATAAATATTCATTAAAATAACCTTTTTTGTTTAGTAAATTGATTACTTTATCTGCTTGATCCTCATTTATCAATATATCAATATCTCCAACCATTCTTTCTCCAATATCAATGAATATATTTTTCATTATCATTGAAGACCCTTTAATTAATGTGTATTTTATATCATGTTCATTCAGGAATTTAGAAATTTCCAAAATTTCCTTTTTCAAAACAACATTTCTTTCTTTATTCATCCTATAGATCTCTTTCAGAAACATATTTAGGTCTTTTGGTATATATTTTAAAAAATCCTCTCGTTTCATTATTGAGTATATAGCTGGTAACATTAAATGAGAGCTCGATATCTTTATAAAATTTTCATAGTTAATATTATTAAATTCATTTATTTGAATTTTTGAGGGATTAGAAATTAATTTTACAAGAAATTTAAACTCTTTTAAGCTCATTTTAGAAAATTAGGGTAATTAATTTATATCAATTTAATTATTTCTTAATTAATAAGTCGTTATGAATTAATTTTTTATTTTTGACAAAATATATTGAATGAAAAATTACATATTGGTTTTTGTCTGTATACTCATTGCGTCTTGTTCCTCAAAAAAAGATATCCTATATTTTCAAGATGATTTTAGCAAAACCAATTATGAAGTATTTTATCAGCAATACAAAATAAAGGTAGATGATATATTAAAAATTGATATTTCCTCACCTGCGATAGAATTAGCAAACCCCTTTTCAATATCTCCAATGGCAAACACCACCAGTTCAACCAAAGAGGTTCTTTTGTACAATGGTTTTCAGGTCGATTCTAATGGTTATATAGATATTCCATCAATAGGTAATGTTTTGGCATCTGGGCTTACCATTGATGAATTAGAGTTATTTATCAAAAATCATATTATTGAAAAAGAACTCTTAACAAAACCTACTGTTGACATCAAACATCTAAATAGTTATGTAACTGTACTAGGGGAGGTTAACAGGCCTGGAAAATACGATTTTCTAAAAAATAATATGAATATTTTGGATGCGATTGGAATTGCAGGTGATCTTACAATAAACGGAAAAAGAGATAATGTAAAAATTATAAGGGTTTCAGATAATAAAACATCTTTAATTGAATTGGATTTAACTGACTCAAGTGAGATATTTGAAAATTATCAGATTTTTTCAGGCGATATCATTGTTGTAAGTCCTAATTCAAATAGGGTTAAAAATGCTGGGATTATTGGAAATTCCGGAACTTTGTTAAGCTTATTGTCTTTTATTTTATCCTCGATTATTGTTGCAACCAATAACTAAAGTTTTATGACCGATTCAACTAAAGATGATCATTTAGAAAATTTTAACCTTAGGGAAGAGTTATTAAGATATTTCTCTTTTTGGCCTTACATTCTGGTTTCAATAACAATTTTTTTAATATCAGCATTAATCTATTTAAGATACGCAAATTATGAGTATCAAATATCAGCCAAGATTGAAATAATTGATAAGGCTCAAGATTCTGAAATGTCTCTGCCTACTGCAATGACAATATTTAACAGGTCAATGATTAATTTAGAAAATGAAATAGGAGTTCTTTCTTCCTTTAATATCCATGGTAAAGTTTTTGCAAAAATTAATCATAATGTACAGTTCTACACTGATGGGATAATTAAGTCAAGCAGAGACCATCATTCAGAATGGTTTGATGATTATATATTTGAGCTTAAATTAAATTCAAATCAAATAGAAAGCTATTCAGTATTTGAATTTAGATTTTATGATAATTATATGAACATAATTGAAACAGATATTAATGGTAATATCTTAAAACAAAAGGACTTTAACGAATATTCAACTTTTAATACTAATCATGATTTTCCTTTTAATTTTTCTGTTAGTGATTATGATTTCAATAATGATGATCTTAAAAAAATTATTTTTATTCCTCATGATTTAGCCGTTGATATTGCAAGAAATAGGATAATAATCTCTGTTGTTGGAAAAGAAAGTGATCAACTGAATATAAATCTAATGAGTGCTAATCCCAAGATAGGCATTGACTATATTAATAATTTATTAAACGAGTTTGACAAAGATGGTATTTTTGACAGACAACTTGAATACAAAAGAACAATTGATTTTGTTGATTCCAGATCAGATTTCTTAAGAGGTGAGCTAGAGCAAATTGAAATTAGAAAACAAAACTTTAAAAGAAAAAATAATTTAACCAATATTGTTTCTGATGCCGAGTTAAATATAAACCAACAATTAAACTATAACTCTGAATTATTTGAGGCAAGATCTCAGATGGATTTGGTCAAGTTGTTAAAGGAAGTTTTAAATGAAAATATTAATTACCAACTATTACCCGTAAATATAGGTTTAAGAGATCAAAATCTAAATTCCTTAATATCTGAATATAATGTTTTAGTTAAAGAAAGGGAAAGATATTTATTTATTGGAGCTGGTGCGCAAAATAGTTTAGTGAAAAATTTAGAAAATCAAATATCTAATTATTCTGAGAATATTATTTTTTCTGTTGAAAATTATATTGAAAGTTTATCTTTAAATATCGAAAATATTGAAAGAAAAGAAATGGAATATGCGGATATTTATTTGAATATCCCTGAGAATGAAAAAATACTAAGAGGTATTGAAAGAGAGCTTGAAATTAAAGAAGCATTATTTTTGCTTTTATTGCAAAAACGAGAGGAAGCAGCTATAAATTTTGCAGTGGTTAAACCTTCAATCAAAGTTATCGATTCAGCTCGAAGTTCTTTAACCGCTGTATCTCCACAAAAAGAAATCGTCCTAATCGGATCTTTACTTATAGGAATATTAATTCCAATTATGTTTTTATATATATGGTTTTTACTAGACAATAAAATTCACACCAGAAAACAATTAAAATCCTTGCTTGGTGAAGAAATTCCTGTAATCGCTGAAATTCCATATTTCTCTAAAGATGATATAATAACATCTTTTAATGATGATTCAACCCGAGACCAAATTTCAGAAAGTATACGAATGTTAATTTCTAATCTTGAGTTTAGTTTTTTGAACTTAAATAAGGATAAAAACAAGATTAGCTTGATAACTTCATCAATTAAAGGGGAGGGTAAGACTGTAATTTCTGTTTTTGTTTCAAAACTTCTTTCTAAGAAAAATTTAAAAGTTCTCTTGATTGGAGCTGATTTAAGAAATCCTCAAATTCACAAATATTTTGATATAGAAAAATCAACAAAAGGATTAACAGATATTTTATATAATGATGATATGAGGAATTATGAAAAATACATCATCAAAAGAGATAATTTACATTCTTTACTTTCAGGAACAATACCTCCTAATCCAACCGAAATTTTAAGTTCTGAAAAATTTAAGTCTCTCCTTAATCATTTATCTGGGATTTATGATCATATTATAATTGATTCTGCTCCATGTCTTTTGGTTTCTGACTCATTTGAGCTTTCTAATTATGTAGATAATACTATTTATGTCATGAGAGCAAATTATACAGAAGAGAAAATATGTGATTATATCAAGGAAAATTTTGAAAATGAAAAAATTAAAAATTTAAATATTGTATTTAATGGTGTTGGAAGTAGTCAAGGTTATGGTTATAAATATGGATATCAATATGGTTATAAATACGGTTACAAATACGGTTATAATTATGGCTATGGCTATGGTTACTTAACTGATAATGATTAAAATCAGCTAAATTTTTTAATATTTGATTCTATTGCTTTGGACAGATTAATAATCTCTTTCTCACCTATCCGAATTTCTTTTTCAAAATTTCTCAAATGTCTGGTGTTGTGAATATCTGAACCAACAAAATCAATAAGATTATCCTTTAATAGTTTATTTGTAATTTTAGTAATATCCTTACCATAATAACCTATGGTTGAAAAAAGATTTAGCTGAAATTTGCAACCTCGTTTTTTTAATTTGTAGTACATATCATAATCACTAAAATAATATCTATACCTCTCGGGGTGGGCTAAAATGGGTATATAACCATTAACACAGATTTTATAAATAATTTCAAATAGATTGTCAGAAGGTGCAATATAGCTCATTTCAACAAGCACATAATTATCTTTTAAGCAGATTAACTCCTTACGATCAGCTTTTAAACCTAAATAGTTGTCTATCATATATTCAGTTGCAAAATCAATTTTAATATTTTGATTTTTGATATTTTTCATCACATAATTAAAACTGTTTTTAATTGTATCAATTGTATTTGAATGAACACCGGGGTATGTGTGCGGAGTAGCAATAATTTTATAAAATTTCATTTTTTTCATTTCTGAAATTAATTTTAATGACTCATCGATATCTTTGGCCCCATCATCAATGCCTGGCAGAATATGAGAGTGAATATCAACAAATCCCTCGGGAATTAGCTCCTTTAGAGTGGGTTTAGATTTTAAAAAATTAAAAAACATATCTTAATTTATCAATCTTTGTGATTAAATGGTGAGAAATTTAAAAGACATTATAATATACACTATTTAAATTATTAAATTTGGATAATGAATTCAGAATTTCCTTTTTTACTTTATTATTTAGGTGTTCTAGCCGGCAGTGTTTTTTTATCAAGATTTATTTTTAGAAAATATATTCAATTTGCAAAGACTTATAATCTTGTAAAAGCCGCAAATTCAAGGGCAGCCCACAAAGGAACAGTATTCACAGGTGGAGGAGTGGTATATGCGGCTGTAATTATGGTTGCCGCTTTAATTTTAGACAATATGGATTTTGTTGAGTTTTCTAATTTTAGCCCGATTGTCGCAACGGCTATTTTAGTATCAATTCTTGGTTTTTTTGATGACTTTATTGAAATTTCACCATTCAATAAATATATAGTACTTACTTTTTTAATTTTAATGCTCTTATATGCAAATGCGACCTTACCAATTATTCAAAATTTGAATGGATTTTTTGGAATCCATGAAATTGGATATATTCCAGGCTTAATATTTACGTCTTTCGTTTATTTATCCATTATGAATGCTATAAATTTAACTGATGGCATCGATGGCTATTTAGCAATTTTTTCAATTTTCTTTTTTACATCTCTATTA
>MDSV01240856.1_pt1 | contig 50160 bp, 36 predicted proteins | sample 810851 | NCBI WGS metagenome assembly MDSV01 (sample SAMN05326640, study PRJNA326480) | marine metagenome | isolation source: seawater | place: Atlantic Ocean: North East | collected 2012
GTATGGGAGGTCTCATTCAAGCTACCTCGGCAGAAACGGAACTAGCACTTCGCCGAGCATCAAAGGCTGGCGCGATAGATTACCGACCAGGAGACAACTGTTTCTCAATCCATGAAGACGCTGAAATCAATGATGCTCAGCGTAAGGGGCTCGACGCTCTACAGAAGCGGATTGAGGTTCTCGAAGGAACTGGAGTTGTTGCCTTACTATCTGCCGTGGTCTTCAATCGGCTAGATCGTATCGTAGCGTATCCTGTACAAGACGAATCGAAGTGGCTTGATGGTGAAGGGCGCATACTTCCTGATGCTCTACTCGTAAAACGGGGTGCAACAGCAAAGCACCTTGCCTACGCAGTCCACTCCGATCTCGGTGATGGTTTCATTCGCGCTACTGATGCGCGCTCAGGTCGGGTCATAGGAGCTGATCACGAACTAGCAGACAATGACGTGGTGAAAATTCACGCAAAGACGTAATCACTCGGTAGTAGGATCATCGATGTTCAGCACAGGTTCCATCGACATTTCGAAGACGAGTGCAGTCCACGTGATGTCGTAATCCTCACTGTCGTCTTGACCGATAATCTGGAATGGATTCGAATTAATATCTGCTGTTATTCCAACAAGCCAATCCCCACGGGCACTTTCGTTGTCTGACCACTGTGCAATGATATCTGACATTTGACCTTCGACTTCGTAAGGAACCCCATCATAGCCTTCAATGATATTCCAAGTCATAGAAAAGGCATTATCGCCTCCACAATTACCGGAAGCTGATTGGTCCTGAAGTTCCCCAGATACCCCTGCAAGATCAGATTCTCCAGAGCCACCATCGTTGAATGTTGGTGGAACATCATCGTTGTCATTGCAACTAACTTCGATAGTTACCGAAGCCACATTTCGGTTCTCACCTATCATTTCCTCAGTGAGCATGAAATTGGATTCGTGAGTGTCACCTTCGTTGATTAGTACGCCATCTTCTATCTGAATGAAGGATTCCTCCGTGAAGGAAACAGCCCAAGTACCGGATGCATCACTAACACCCGCATCATCGAGACCAACAAGACTCGGGACGAGAGCGAAGTAGATGGGGAAGATTAGCATGAACAGAACTGAACCACCGAACATCGCCTGATTGCGACGATCCTGGAAGAATTCCTGCATGTCCACGAATCACAACGATGGATTCCTGTTCTTCAATGTCCCGCCGAAGTTACTCTGACTCATCAAGAGACAGAGGGGGCCAATCAACCTCGATTTCATCCACCCGTTTCACCTTAGGATCTAATCCCCACGCCTTTAAGCGGCGACGTGAACGACCATACTCCGGTAAAAAATACCCAATACGACTGCGTTCACCGAATGTCCATCGATTCGGCATCCTAGGTAGTTCACGCGCCCATGCGCGAATGAAAGACGGCCACATCTCGTGATCTATAACATCGGGCAAAACCCATTCAGTCGTAGTGATTTCTCCTGCTGAACCAGGTGTATGAGACCAAGCCTGCATAGCAGCACCTTCCAGAGGACCGTCATCAATTAGAATACCAAAAGTGCGAGCTGATTGCTGAAGTGGGATGATAATCGCCATTCGGTGTACTGGTCGTTTACCTTCGTGCCGAACTACACGCCAACCCGCAGCTTCAGCGGCTAAGCGGAAGGCTCGAACGGTATCGACGGGGCCGACACAAACCGGAATCTCATGCACAGTGGCGTGTTCCACAGATTGGAGAAGAGGTGTTGCCACATCACACTTCGGGAATCATGCCCGAACGCAGAGGGGGTGATCTGCTCTGCGGCGTCCGTCCGGATAGCCGAACGGCCGGGTTATTCTCGAACCAACCCGTCTTAGACGGGGATCTAGGATGTCTACAGCGAGATTAGCCGAAGAGGTCGCCGAGGCCGCCGAAACCGCCGCCATCGTCTTCCGCTTCTTCCTCTGCAGCAGGCGCTTCTTCAGCAGCAGCAGGTGCATCAGCACCACCACCGCCAGCGGGCGCAGCAGCAGCCACCGGAGCAGCAACAGCAGTAGCCATTGCATCACCGATGTCGACACTAGACAAGGATTGCACAAGAGCCTTCACTCTTGCTTTATCTACATCCACACCAGCAGCTGTTAGAACAGCTGTGACTGTCTTGTCGTCAATTTCTTTCTCAGCCGAATGTAGCAACATAGCAGCGTATACGTATTCCATTTTTTTTCACCTTCTTTTTTTGTTCAACCGAAGAGATCTCCGAGGCCGCCAAAGCCGCCTTCATCTTCTTCTTCTTCCTCTGCCTCAGCCTCTTCAGCTGCCGGAGCAGCCTCCTCACCAGTAGACTCAGTTGTAACTGCAGCCGTTTGAGCTGCAGCACCGAGCATCCCAGCGAGTTCGTCGTCCAGGGCAGAGGAATCAAGGTGACCCGCAAGGGCCAATGCGCGCGAGTGTGCGCGAGACATGAAGATCGGGAGGGTCTTTTCATTGGAAACACCCGCTTCGATAGCGACATTGAATGCTTCACCGCTCGCCTTGGCAAGCAAGGTAGGCATGGTCTCAGAAGCATACCATGAGATGTTACAAGCAAGATTGAATGCACCAGATGTCGCCGTAATGACATCTGTGCGGAATGCATCGTAATCGATATTCAGTGAGTGGGCCGACATGACCGTCCCTTCTTCAAGAACGCCCGAAAGAATGAGCCCAATCTCAATCGGGTTGATTCCTAGTTTGGAGAGCATCATACCTAGATCCCCTTCGATTGCCTGGCCTGCTTCAACGACTGTGGTAGTCTTCTGAATTACGACCTTGCCCTTGTCGATCTTTGCTGGAATTCCTACAGCACCTAACTCACCAACAATAGGTCCTGGAGCAAACTCGGTCTCACCCTGTTCAACAACTATGTCCTCCGGAGCAAGCTCTCCATCCTTTGCAGCACGACCTTGCCGGGTCTTGTTAAGTTCATCAGAAAGTTGGAACGCATTGTATTGATTGGTGTGGACAAGCATGGGCTGGACGACACCATCGAGAAGTGTCTCTAAATCATTCTCCGGAAGACCTGCTTCACTCCAAGCACGACGAATCAGAGTCTTCTTGGCCATGGTAGCAGTCATTCCATCACGAAGATTCGCACGCATATCGAGCATGTTAGTAGCAGGTACGCCAGCAATATCGACGATGCCGACAATACCTGGCTTAGCCAAAACGTCCTGAAGACCTGCGACACGATCCTTCTTCCATTGTGCTGCCTTTGGAATCAATTGACCACCTCCACCTTAATCGATGGACCCATGGAGGTCTTGATGTAGCAAGAACGAAGATTGTTGGTTCCACGTTCCAGTTTCCCTACAACGCGTGTCCAAACCGCCATTGTGTTATCAGTCAACTCTTCAACGGACTGAGAACGAGAACCGACTGCACCATGGAACGTAATCTTGTCACGGGAACGAATCGCTGTCGTAGTCCGAAGTCCGGAGGAAAGAGCGGCAATGTCCATGACTGGTGGAACGGGCCGAGGCATCTTTCCACGAGGGCCGAGAACCTGTCCAAGGTAACGACCGACGTTACCCATATGCGGGACCTCTGAAAGGAAGAAGTCGTGTTGCTTGGCAATCTTGCGGGCACGTTGGCGGTTGCTGCCAAGATCCTCGATCGTAGTCGGATCAATAACGTGAACTCCTGCATCCTTAGCCTTTGTAGCCATCTCTCCAGAGGCAAACATTGCAATCGAGATCTCCTTGCCACGGCCATTAGGTAGGCGAATCTCTTCCTGAATTCTGTTACTTGGATTCTTGAGATCAACATCCTTGATGGTGAACGCAATCTCAATAGTTTCTACGAACTTACGCTCTGGCGCCTCATCGAGGGCCTGTTGAATTGCTTGCTGAATCATTTCTCTCATTCGTCGTCACCTCCACGGTCTACGAGGGCTGTCCCCTCTCCCGTACTGCGTGACAGACTCAGGCAAAGTGCGCTTCGAACGCCCCCTCCTTCATCTGCTTCAATGCCTCTTTGGGCTCGAGTCCTTCCACCTTCACGCGCATAGCGACACAGGTGCCCATAACTTCACGACAACGCGCAAAGAGTGTAGCACCGGTGAGGCGGTCCTGTTGCTTGTTAGCGACCTCTTTGATCTGATCCATTGTCAGATTCTCCGTCGACGCTTCCCAACTCCCGTTGCACTTGGCAACACCAAGAGTCTGGTTGATGACGTGAGGTGTCTCGTTGCGTGCAGACATCCTCTAATCACCTCCTAGCATCGCGCCGACTTGCTTCCTCTATTTAATCGAACCGAATTGCTCACTCGACCCTCTGAGTCACGCGAACCTGATCACCACGGACAGTGAGAGGGATAGGAACCATTGCATCAAACAACTCAACGGTGATCTCCTCCTTAGTGTCTGAAATGTTGGTAACACGAGCACGTTGTCCCTTGAAGGCGCCCACGCGAACTTCGACAACGTCGCCCTCAGAGATGCCAGCTGTTGCTGCTTTGGGCTCAAGATGAGGGAAGATATCGCGGAATGGTGCCTCACCACCGAGGACCTTTCTCACATTCTTCATTGGTGTGGTTCGATTACCGGCACGCCCGATGATTTTCTCAACATGGTGTTGAGCAGATGCTTCGACAAAGATGTAACCACGCATGTGGTCCGACTGGAGGACTGCATGAATCTCATCCACAGTGTCAGCTAGAGAACCGGTGCCACTTAGGCGCGCACGAATCTCGTTGGCTGCGTTTGCTTCCTGACCGATGGATGTCTTGAGAATGTAGAGGAACGTTCCCACGTCTCCATACATTTCAACGAGCGATGGTATGGTATAGCGGTCGCTTTCGTTGTCCTTACGCATATCACCCGGATCAATCCACTCAGCCTGGGAGTAAAGAGCAGCTGGATTGACCATCGTTTCAGAGCTTTCGACAAGGATTGGAGTGACGTCTGTTAGACGATTACCAAAAGCGAGACCGCGAGGAGCACCGGTTCGAATATGCTTCATTGACTCACTCGAAATACCTGTAGCTTCTGTAACCCTGTTGAAGACAACACCAAGGTCTTCTGCATCACCAATACCAAAGACGCCATCCCATGCGAGAGCGAACTCGCTGACGGCATCTGAGCGCTTTAGGATAAGCACCTTCTCTTCATTGCGGAGGAAAACGACGAATGCATTGGACAACTCAAATCACCTCATCATGGCTCAAACTGGACGCTCTCTGTAGGAGGAGAGGTCAACCAGTCGAAGAAAGAAGGGAGAAGATTGTCCATTAGCCATAAGACTCCGAATCCAATCGCTCCCAGTACAAACATACCAATGCCACAGACGATAACCGTCTGGCGGAATTCAGTCTTTGATGGCTTGCGCGCCATCTTGATGATGCGCGCCCAGTCACCTCTCTGGCGGCGCCTGAACCATGATTCGATTTCATCCTGCATGGCTTGCGCTCGTTGTTCGATACCATTCGAGCCATCGCCTTCATCGGACATGGTACAACCTCAGCCTTCGATGCGACTTCCGTGTCCCATTTAAGCACAACGGAGCGAGCAAAGGCATTCATGTGATGAATGTCGCGGACCTTGAACGAATTCCCTGAGAACGGTTCTGGAGGGATGCACCATGAATTTGTTCGCTTCGCACACCGGTTAGAACAATGAGGACACGGAGTTCTTCTTCCATGGATTCGTCCACCGTTGCACCCCAAATGATACGTGCATGAGGATTGATGCTCTCGCGAATAATCTGTGCACACATTTCCGCCTCTCCCAATGTGAGATTCTTACCAGCAACAACGTTGACTAAAGCTCCACGTGCATCAGAAACATCGATGTCCAGAAGAGGAGATTCTAGTGCTTGACGAGTTGCATATTCGGCGCGATCGGGGCCACGTCCCTCGCCATAGCCAATCATTGCCGTGCCTCCTCCATTGACCATGACTGAACGGAGATCCTCGAAGTCGAGATTCACAAGACCCTCCTTTGAGATTAATTCGGTAACACCGGCTATAGAACGCATTAGTAACTCATCCGCGACGCGGAAGGCGGCTCCAATGGGGAGATCACGAACGCCATCAACCTCGAGTAGACGGTCATTAGGAAGTACAACAACAGTATCACAGACTTCACGCAAGCGTTGCAGGCCCCAATCAGCATTCTGTCGCCTCTGAGTTCCTTCAGAAGTGAATGGGTAGGTGACTACACCAATGGTAAGAGCGCCTGCCGCCTTCGCTAAACGTGCAATGACATGAGCACTTCCTGTACCTGTGCCTCCACCTAGACCAGCAGTCACAAAGGCTAGATCACAATCATTGACGGATTCTGTGAGATTACGTTCTGACTCTAAAGCAGCCTTCTCACCCATCTCTGGATCTCCACCTGCACCTCTTCCACGAGCTGTACGACCAATCAGCATCTTGTGTTCTGCATTGACCTTGAGAAGATGCTGTGCATCCGTGTTGATTGCCCATCCTACCACGTATTCATCGTCGAGGAGGCCTTCATCTGAGAGGCGAGATACCGTATTATTGCCGCATCCACCACATCCGAAGACCCGGATTCTAGGCTGCAAGGTCTTGAGAAGATTAACGAGATCTTGTTCTCCTGGGGAGTGCGTCTGTTGCGCTTCAGGCGTGTCTTCTTGAAGCTCTAAAACACGGTCGATTATATGGCGCATGCGTGCAGCGTGCTCGCAGCCATCATAACCGTATCGTCGTCGATTGCTTGCTGCATCCCGTTTCTGAAGCCTCTGCATAACACCGGGCACCTGTGAAGCAAACAGTCAAGCCAGTGTAGCCTAGATGGAGTCCATGCTTCGCTGTAGGTGCCGGACCGGACTCTCATGGTTCTTACTCCTGCTATTCATCCTACCCAGCTTGATGATGATGGGTGAACCATCTGTAACACCTCTCGATGAAGATAATACGAAACAACACAATGTTCAGCCTCTACAATGGACTAGAAACGTTCACCCTCCTGAAGGCGGAGGGCTACAAGCAGACCTCTGGATCCCCCAGACAAATGGTGCCCTGTGGGCATTGGATTTCTCACCCAATGAGAAACACATCGCAGCGGTTGACATCGACCAACGCTGGTTAATGGTCTGGAATATCACCGATGGACGCACTATCATGACTGCCGCACATCCAGACCCACTCGTCGATGTTATCTGGCTCGATAATAGTCATGTCATGATTGCGGATTCAGACGATGATCTCGTGGTTTTTGAGATTGAAGACAATGGAGGATCGTGGCCTATGAACACCTCCAGTGGCTATCAGATGTCCTGGGCGAAAGGTTTCACTGGAGCGAAAGACGGGTTTCTCTGGGGAATGGATCTATCAGAGGACCGGAGCCGAGTTGTCATCTGCGGTGAAATCGATGACCCCAACATCTCTGGCGAAATTGTGAGCGTCGAAACGTCCTATCTGACTGGAGGCCAAGGCACACCCACCACGATTTATACCTCAGATCAACCAATTGACTGTTCCTTCTCTCCTAATGGAAGCATGGTCACAACCGTGTTACGGAACCCCTCGGGCATCGTAAATCAAGACCGGGTCGTGGCGCATAATATTCCCGATCTATCCCCCCTATGGGACCGAGCAATTGGTGGCGGAGAAGCTACGGCATGGGCAATTGACTGGGAACCCAATGGAATGGGGTACACCATCGGTTGGAATCGACCAAGTGAAGGAGTCGTTACACACTTCCGACACAATGATGGTATAATCGACTGGTATTCACCAATTCCACAGGATGTATCTGCTCTCGAATGGAGTCCCATTGGCGATGTACTCGTTGTTGGACTCCATGATCCTGGACGGATGATGATTATTGATCAGATAGGTACCATTCTCAACGACTTGGGTTGGCATAGCACGGTCTCTGCAGGAACAGGAGTACCAGCCGATGTACTCGACGTCTCTGTATCACTCGGGGGTATGATGGCATCTGCAGGCCGAGATGGAAGCATCGAAATTTGGAATGGTCCTGCTTCGATGCCCGAACTTGTGGCCGTGCTCGGCAACCACCTCACGCGCGAAGTGTCAATGCATCCACGATTCAATCTCCTAGCTATGGCTGATTCATCGGGAACGATGAGTGTTCGAAACCTTACCACTGGAGGCATAGAGCGACAATGCTTCCATCCAGATCATGGTATGCCCTTGGATGATATCCCATACGCAAAGAGTGTTGATTGGGGCGATGATGAATCCGTCCTGATTGGATTCAGTGACGGAATTATTGTTGCCTGTGATGAACAAGGTAAGAATATCCTACAGAACGATCTCTCCAGCCAAGGCACCTTGGAAGTAATGGGGAGAGTCCGTTACCAATCTACTGAACTCATCGTTGCGACCTATGGAGAGAATGCAACAAACACCAGTGCAGACGGAGTGATTACGGTTCTTTCGAGTTCATCGGGGCAATCCCTCCGTCAATGGAATTACGATGAGGTCCATTGGACCATCGCTTTTGGACCAAATCAAGAAATTATGAGTTCTGTTAGCCAAAGTGGACAAGTTAGGACTTGGTCTACGATTGACCCTGATCCGATGATGTGGACGGACAATGGAGTCGCCTATAGTCACGAGAACTACTCAGGAGCGAATCAGTGGTTCAACGAATATCCAGTGCTTGTTACTGGTGGTTGGGATGCAAAAATCAAGATGTATGATTCCACACAACAGGTCCTCGTCACAGAAATAGATGCTGCAAACGAAATTTTCGACTTCGCACTGGATTCTCAAGGCCCCCGCATCATTGTCGGTTCGGGGGATTCTACCACCTCGTCTACAGGGCGTATCCAGATTTTTGATCTAACTACGAGCAATCTGATCACTTCGATGAACACCATCGGAATCCCAAGAGGTATCGAACTCGATCACGATAGAAACGTGGTCCTAGTGAATCATACTGGAAGCATAGTGCGCTTCGTATCTGATGTTGATCAAGATGGAGTGCCAGACGATGTTGACGCATTTCCAAACGACCCAACCCAGTATTCCGATTTGGACGAGGACGAGTTCGGAGACAATCCTGCAGGAAACCAACCTGATTCATGTCCCGAGCAACCAGGTGTTTCCTACGTGGATCGATACGGATGTATCGACTCGGATGGTGATGGTAGGTCTGATCCAACTCCAAATTGGTTAGCACATCCTCTCGGACTTGCTGATGCATTCCCAGATGACCCATACCAATGGTTGGATACTGATGGTGATGGAGTAGGTGATGAACACTCATTCACAGTTGCAAGTAACGGAATGAGAATTGACAACGGAGATGCATTTCCTAACGACCCAACACAAATCACAGACCGAGATGGGGATGGATGTGGTGACAATTACACCTATTCAATCGACGACTTGGGTTACCGCGTACCAGCGAATGGTGATGCATTCCCAAACGATCCCCTCCAATGCCACGACCTTGATGGCGACAGTATAGGAGACAATTATTCCTACACCGTAGACCCTGAAACCGGTCTCTTAATCGAAATAGGTGACAAATATCCATTCGATCGATTAGCTTGGCATGACCCTGATGACGATGGATGCGTTCCATCGAGTGCAACTGACATCCCATATGATTACGATTCGACCGATCCTCTCGTATGTGCTGCACCAGAAGTTTCTGAACCTCAGGTAAACAATACGGATTCGAATGTAAGCCAACCTGAGTCCGATGTCGATAGTGATGAAGATGGTGTTTTGGACACAGACGACCTTTGTCCAAGTGAACCAGGCGTGTCTGCGAACGGAGGGTGCCCAGTCACATTTAACGATGAAATCAATACCGAAAATGAAAATGAAAATCGGGGGGAAGAAACAGCCTCCGATAGCGGAGGGGGGCTATTGATTGCAATTATCTTCGGACTTCTCATGATGGCGGGAGCCGGTTTCCTAATTATTCGTAACAAGGAGAAAGGCACCTCAGACTCTGGAACTCCATTCCAAGAAATAGAACGATGTCCTGAATGCAACGGTGTTGCACAAGAGGCAGTGGAGAATGGTAATCGGTGGACGTGGTGTCCAGCCTGCAGAAAATGGCTTCAGTACAAAGGCCCAGCGTCTTGATTAGGACGACGAATAGGAATGGTAGTCCATCGAAGGCTGCAAGGAATCTATTGCTGCAGCAAGGCGAGCATCTGCTTCTCGTTCACCAGCTTCAATCTGTGCGGCTTCAGAATCAATCTTCACCAAACAATACTTCCCCCGTTCATTGATTCTTTTGTTCAAACCCAATGACGGATCAACTACACCATTCAAGATACTCTTGATTCGGTCAAGGCTCACCAATGCCCCGTCACCATTTCGCATACCCATAACTCCGCCAATACGCTCCACACCTGGACTTCGATCGAGTGCATCGAGAAGTTGCAACGCGTCCCGCTTTCCTCCCTTCAAAGACCCTTGAATTCGCCAGCGTGATCCAAGTTTGGAAAGACGTGCTTCGAGATGATTCGCATCAATACGGATTGCCTTGTTGAATCGGCTAATCGAGCTTCGTAAACGGCCCCGCTCAGACTCGATACGCCCATGAAGAATTAGATCCTCAACTTCGAGTTGTTTCTCATCAGACCAAGCATCTGCATCCCCCGACGAAGAAATCTGCTTCAGGCGAACCCTGCGAGCCTTCGCTAAACGTCGTGCTGCAGAGTGGGCCTCCGAGTATTGACCTCTGAGATGTAGGATTCGGACCCATTCACGGAGTGCAGTAACAAGGACTGCATCAAGGTGAATATCTCGCTTTGAATGAAGTAAATGAGTCGATAACTCCTGAGCCATAACCTCAGCAATTTCGTAGCGTCCTTCCCCAATATAACTACGAATCTGGACGACCACCTTGGCCGGGTCGTCCATCCCGAACATGTGACCAAGCCTCACGATGAGCGGCGGCGCACAGAGCGACGGCGGACTCGAGGACGAGAACCGCCCCCATCATCATCGTCATCGTCATCGTCATCATCCTTGGCCTTCCGCTTGGTGCGCCTCTTCGGACGTGCAACCTTTTCTTGGAACAGATCATCATCCTCTTCATCTTCGACCTGCTTATCCTCTGACTTTTCTTCCTTATCCTCTGACTTCTCATTAAGAGCGCCTAAATCTGCGCGGACATCGTCAGCAGAACCGCCTTCGCCTCCTCCCATGAAGTCGGCCATCCAATCATCTTCGTCGAGCATGTCCTCCTCATCACCACGTCGCTTTCTCGCAGGGTTAGCATTTGCCATCGAAGCAGCAACAATTGCAGCAAGGAGAAGGACCAGATTCAATCCACCCATCACATAGACAAGAAGGAACGTCCCAGAGAACATTCCAGGTGATACACACCCAGTCGTTGAATCTACTTCGGTGTTGGAAAGTGTGCCCGGGCAACTATCCTCATCGTTAGGAACACCATCACCATCATCATCAGGAACCTGCATATCTGCAACCTCTGTAGCACAAACAGTGTAACCAGAAGTGGATCTCTGACAAAGATCTACGATGAACGTGATTCGTACCTCTTCGACATTTCCAGCTGAATCGCCCGCTTCGACTATCAGACGTTGCCGACCCTTCTCAGGCCAAGAGGCAGCAGGATCGAGATATTCGAACACGAAGGTCTTGCCACCGTCATCGGCCGCAGTAATATCCGTAACGTTGAACCATTCCGTACGAATAATTGACGTCTGATCGAGCCCTTTCTCAAACTTGATTCGGACAAAGTCGACACCCACGTCGTCTGTTACGCTACCATGAATCCGAACGTATTCACCGTAGAGGTAGGTGCTGTCCGGGCCAGGGGAATACATCTGGATATCAGGGTCCTCGACATCAATAGGCCATCCAAGAGTGACTTCAGTACGGGTGTTTCCGGCAATATCAACCAGAGTATATTCAACACGGAGGTTACTGTTGACTAATCCTGAAGGTACAGTCATTCGAAGTCGGTAAGTATCCGCCTTGCCAGGCACCTTCTCAGCACGAACAAGGCCTCCTTCTTCGGTAAAGGCATGACCATCGGTTGTTGTGACATTGATAACCGGGTCCTCGCTAAGTTCCTCGTTTACCTTGAAGAGGAGTTCGTAATCCCCTTGAGTCAAGGCCTCTGCAATGAAGTCCTCATCGTTGTCATCCTCACCTTCAACGGTAATGATAGCAGTAGGTGCTGTAGTGTCCTCATGAACTAACCATGCGTTGAATTCGTTTGATACAACCGTATTTTCATTGCCCCACTGATCAGTTTGAGTCACAGCATACCAACGATGTCGATCTATCTCATCATCAACGTCAATGCTGCGATACATCTGAGTGGTGCTCGCTGAAGGCTCGGCAATTGTCTCAAGAAGAGTCCACCCATTCTCTGTAGTCGCATTAGTAGTCAGGACAAGTTCATCTTCCCAATTCTCAATACCCCATGGATTTCCAGAATGGACCCAGAGGCCGTAAGTTTCGTCAACCTCTTCGAAATCATTGAGCCAGGTCACCAGAACATACTTCGGTTCCGCCATTACCTCTAACATTGGAGATGACATTTGTGGAGCGCGAGGATCCTGAGTATCTTCGAGGATAGCGTCTGAGCAATTCTGAATGAAGCGAGTGTCTTCGTAAGTACCGTTAATGTACCCATAACGGGCTTCACTCGTAACACAGTAGTATGTATTCTGGTAAACATTGTCTGGGACTGAAGCCTCAGTTGTCTGAACACCATCTGGCACAGTAGCTACTAGATCAATATTCGAATCATTCACAAGATCCGATGCAGAAGTCAATCGAGACCCGACTGAACGGTATACGTGGTAAAACTCACCTTCCGCACCCATCTGATCATTCCATGTAATCGTAGTCATACCGTTGTTGTACACTGCAGACACATTAGTCGGTTCTGCAATCCACGGATTGAAGGTGTCTTCGAAGATTAACGTCGAAGTTGAACCAGAGGATAGGAGGCCATCATGGTTACCAATCCAATCGACTACACTCACGGCGTAATAGGACTCAGCAAGGACACCTTGTTGTATGGTGTAGTCAAACATCTCTTCACCCGCAGACGCCTCTCCAATGAGTTGTGCTCCTGTGACATTCTGTCCAAACGGAGTAGGACTACGCCAGATTCGGTACCCCTCGTTTCCATCCTCAATCGGATCATCAGACCAAACGATAGTGGTTGTACCAAATCCAGTCTCAGGGATTGCTGAGAAGGAGGCTGCAACCTCGATTGCAGGTGCAGGGGCCCGTGAATCCTCACGGACAGGACTTAGGAGACTATTTTGAGTCAGGAATCGGAAATCTTCGAAGCCCTGATCGACAATTGTAGCCGTATAGTACACATTCCGGTCGACACCACTGGGGACACTGATACTGTATGAACTGGTCCCGGCTGGAATATCCTGAGCGACTAGAGTGGGATTGATTTGGCCCCAATTTGTTCTGTTCGCCGGAATTGGATGCTCGTAGATTCGAATCGTGTAAGCGTTTTCTCCGGTCTCAATTAACTGGCCAGGGAAGAATACAGGTACTGTATTTTCCCATTCAAGGATTGTTTGTTGATTCGCACCATCGTAAGTCGCATTCAGATTGAATACCGAAGTAATCGCATGAGAGGTCTCATTCACAGCCTCGTAATTCTGAGAGACGTTCATCTCAACGAAGGCAGCCTCTGTGCCGTTCCCAAGCATTGTTGTTACTGCATAGTGATAGCTTCCCTCACTACTATGTGGAGTCAGATGAATGACTGAGCGTGCCTGATTCCGACAATTACCTACACTCCATTCCGCCTCACAAGCAGGAATACTAGCAAAATGGGTTAGATTGTCATTCTCAATATCTAGGGTAGTGATTGGCATATCTGATCGGTATACTCGGTAAGTGGCAACTTGAAGGTCATTCATCACTTGAAAATCGCCAGTATCCAAGTTATCCCATTGAATGCGGGTGAACTCGTACGTCGGGTCCCAAGACACGGAGATGTTCCGGGCCTGTAAATCGGAATCAGTTACTCCAGATGCTGCGACCAGAGACGCGAAACCGGTCATTGACATTAGGACAAACATAAGGACAAGACCGAGAGACTTCATTCTCGCCATGACTGGACCCAATCCTAACTTGGCACCTGACCCGACATGAACTTGACGCCCCTCATGTCATCCATCGGTTAGTTCTGAAACCTCACGTTTTGGCCGGAAGAACCTTTCACGACAGTTGGGACGCCACCTCATGGACGAAGAACGCGTCATCAGCCCATGGCCTAACATCGTCAGTATGTCGAGATTAGGAGCAGTCCCCCTTATTCTCGTATTCTACCTCCTATGGTTCGACGGAGTAGAATTTCCTGAATCTTGGGCATGGTGGACTGTTCTCGCCGTATTCGGAATAGGGATGGCTACAGATGTTCTCGATGGCTATCTCGCTAGACGTCTTGACAGTGTCACTGTTTTTGGACGCATGATTGACCCACTAATTGACAAGATCCTCATTCAATCAATGCTAATCCTAATGGCGGCATCACCATTGACAGCCCCCCTTGTTCCATCGTGGGCGGTGGTTCTAATTCTTGCAAGAGAGGTTCTAATCACCGGTTTACGAGGATACGCGGAGGTCCAAGATATCGATTTCTCTGCCAGCCCTCTAGGCAAAGGTAAGACAACTAGTCAAACAGTGACTATCCTGATGATTTTCGGTGGATTTGCTGTTCATGGAGCTTCTATGGCAAACATGGTTTACGCAGACATCTGTTTCTGGATGATGATGTTTGCAACCTTCCTCACAGTTGCTTCTGGAATTGAATATGTGGTTCGGCTGCGAAGGTCATTATCTCAAGAACCAGAAAGCCAATCAATCTAAGGAAGGTCATCCGGCGTGGCATCGATGGCATTGAATGTCTGATCATGGAAGAATGAACCATCTTCCTGCTGCCACCACCAACGACCCTCTGGGTCAATGTAAGCCATGTGTCCTGTGGACTGATCGTACACCCCTCCCGCGACGAGATGGTTGTGATCGGGGACATGCAAAGTTTCGGCTTGATGTTGAGTGGTGTGCGCCAATTCTGAATCGTTTGGTTCATCTTCTGAATCATCTTCTCCCGCATCTTCATCGGTAAGGCCTTGTGATCGTAATCGAATCGCAAGTATGGCTGTAAAAATCGATAGGGTTACGATGCCCAGAGCAAAAAGCAGCGTAAGCAATGTGCTGACCCCCCCACTTCCTTTCAATCCTGAATTTTCATTGTCCGATGTTTCGATGTTTTCTGATTCATCTGGAGGTACTTCGATTTGAAATTGTAAAAATGTCTGCAAATTTGCCCCATCCGTCACCCGAACAAACAATTCTGTGTTGTTCCAATCTCGCCACAAAATCAAACCATCTTCGCTATGCGTATTCCAAGTCAAATTATCATCGGACCATTCAATGCTTGATGGTCCACTGCCGAGCCCATCATCAATCGTCACCTCAACAACCAATTTGGATACTGGTGAGCGTGAGGCATTGACCTGTTCAATGGAAACTATCGGTACGTTTCGATCAACACGAATCCAAGTTGCATTCGCGGATCCTATGTTTCCTGCCTCGTCAACAGCTCGAACCTCAAACGAATATCGACCATCCATGAGCATCGTCAGATTCACTATCGATTCATTTTGCGTGACTGGAGCCCACAAACCACCCGCCCATCGGACTTCATAGTGTGAAATTCCAGACAGATCATCAGCAACGGGTTGCCAATAAATCGTAAGTTCGTCAGCGTGTTTCCATTCATCCATCGGGGTGATTTGAGGTGCAGGAGGTGGAGTCAAATCTGTCTCAATACTTGCATTTGCTGTGACGAATCTCAATTGATAGGGGCCACCCGGCATCGCTGGATCCCAAGTAACTCGAATGTGGTACAACAGCCCAACGCCATCAAGATCATCGTTCAATGCTGAAATTGTCACCCAACGGACCTCATCATCGACTGTTCCTTGCCCAAGTGCACCCGAACCATTCAGTACGACGACTTCCAGATGTGCACCTTCAGCACTCAATGCAACCGATGTTCGGTTTCCTGAATCGATGATAATCGCATACCAATCGACCACATCTAAACCTATGAGGCAACCATCCAACGTGAGGTTTGCATTCGCGCCCAAGTGATGCGCTGACGAACGTGTCGACGCCGCATCCGATTCAAAGCCACCATCCGTCTGCGGATTATCACATCCCGAGAGTGTATCACCTGCTGGTGGGGGACTGTTTGAATCAATCGTGAATGTTGTATTAGATATACGAATATTGTTTGATTCATCATCCTCATAGTGCTCACCTCCAGAATCAATGACTAGAACAACCCACCAAACACCATCTGTATCACCAACCAAATTGACTACTTGTGAATCGGCGATGGTTGAGCCACTCAGTAGTGCTGGAACTCGAGATTGTGAAAGGCGGATGTCTCCACTTCCCAATGCACGATCTTCAGAAAGCCAAATCTCGATGTCGAAACCAAGAGATTCTTGCCCTAGATTTTCAGCTCCCCATTCAATCGATACCGTTTGGCCAGGTTCGGCCGAAACTGGAGATTCAACCCATGCGGCTAGAAGGTCGCGGGCTGGTGCTGAAATCGTGAAGGAGGTGCTTGCAGCTGCATTATTCGACTCGTCGTCTTCTTCAACCTCAGATGCTGTGTCGACAATAACGACCCAGTGGAAATCTCCTATATGCTGACCCGGGATGATGATATTCCGCACAATATTTACTGAAGAACCACTGGTCAACGGGTCGACCCGGAAACTGTCCACTTGTGTGTCATCGGTTCCCGATTGGGCATCAAGCGATAACAACAGACGGGCGGTGAAAGAAGGTGCATCAGAACCACCAATATTGCTGACGTTGACGAATACAGTGCTCGATTGGCCGCTCACAGCATTGTTGGAATAGCCTATTGAATCAATTACAATATCCGCTTGCTCTAAACAGAACTGTCCGCTTGATGGCATTGCATTGTTCGTTTCATCCATCTCTACAATCGAGTTATTTGGATCAACAAGAATACCCCAATACCAACAACCGTCTCCGAGATTGGAAGGGATACCAAGGTTGACTGATCCTGACCATGCACTACTTTGTGCAATGGTACCGGCCACATCTGAACCGACCAGTACATCGTTGCCGGTCCCACTGATTGAAGAATCACTGGAAAGATAGATGCTGTAATCAACACTGCTGGCATCCTCCAGTCCTATGTTTGAAATTTGAACTGAAACTTGTGCTGTTCCACCCCGAACACCGAATGCTGGTCCAGATATAGACGTGGGCTCCAAATCAGGGCCACAATCGATTACAGTCAATTGGGCACTGTTTGTGGCGACGATGTTGTTGGTTTCATCAGTCTCTGAAATGTAGTCTCCATAATCCACGTAGAGGCCGACATAATATGTGCCTGGCGTGATAGTCGTCGGAAGGGTTGCCTGTATACTTGAGTGCGTGTAGGAAGGAACATTTGCGGCTCCACTCGCATATCCAAGAGAGGTGCCAGTATTGATTGCTGAAACTGAATTTCCTGTCGAAACTAGGGCTTCATAATAGTGAGAACCCGCATTATCAGTACCCAAATTAGTCACACTCAATGTGATGTAAATATCCGAACCTTCGCAAACTTGACGATAGCCAGAATCGACTGAAATCGAGGTTGCCTCCAAATCATAATCTGGAACCGTGATGTAAAGTGAATTCCCTACTTCGATATTGTTGGTCTCATCACCTTCAGACACTCGGCTGGTAGAATCTACGATGATTCCGAAATAATACGTCCCTTGAGCCAAATTGTTGGGCAGCGTCGGACTATATGTCCCACTTCGATATGATCCACCAGAAATACTGTTCGCCTGTTGGGTAGAACCTATTTTCGTATCACTGGTTGTGATTGTAGAATCGCTTGAAATGTACATTTCCCAGTAGAACCATCCGGATGTATCATCTCCAGAATTGTCGATTCTCCAAGAAATACTCACTTGTTGGCCGACTTGGGCTGTACTCGGCCCAGACGGGCTGTCTGGAACTAAATCAGCAGGTTCTTCGATATCGATTCGTGAGCTGGAGGAAACGATGTTGTTCGTCTCATCCAATTCATTTACACCGCCGCGATTGTCGGCAATTAGGCCAAGATAGTAGTATCCTGTATTCATTCCAGTTGGAATAGGAACATTGTATTCGTAACCAGACCGGTAAGAACCACCACTGATGCTGCTCTCGCTAAATTCATCGACGAATGTGTCCGATGTGGTGATTGTTGAATCAGTCGAAAGATACAGTTTCCAGTAGAACGAACCAGAATAATCAGTACCAATATTGTCGATCCGATACTGCACAGTGATAGTATCGCCCATGATTGCAGAAGATGATGAGGTGCTGACCGACGTAGCCTCCAAATCTGGCAAGTCCTCTTGAAGCGTAATTTGGTTACAAGTCCGAGCATTATTCGATTCGCTGGCTTCGTCGACATCGGAATCAACATCGAGGATGTAACCCCAATAATAGGTCCCAGCATTCATGGAGGAAGGGATTCGATTACTACTGGATAGAGAATCTGTCCGATAACTACCCGAAGACAAACTGGACGAGTATTGGTCGCTGCCAACTTGTGTGTCACTAGTTGTAATGGTGGAGTCTGTGGAGAGATACATCGCCCAGTAAAATGTGCCCGTTGATTGGCCGTGAGAGCTGGAAACATCATTTTCATATTGAATTGAAATCGATGATGTGAGATAGTCTCCAACCGTGCCAGTGGTTGGTGTAGAACACGACGATGAGGTGGTTCGAGGAATCAAATCAGCCAATTCATAGACGTGGACTCGGCCTGAATCGTAATCGTCATTGTTGTTCTCATCAGATTCACTGACTTGGTCATTGATATCAACAATCATGCCGACATAGTAGTAACCGCCCGTGATTGATGATGGAATGTTCACAGTCTTGGACGATGAACGGGTGCTGCCTGAGGAAATGCTCGACTGCGACCAATCGTCCAACAAAAGGTCGCTGGTTGTAATTGTCCTATCTGTGGACAAATACAATCCCCATCGGAACGAGCCTGATGATGAGCTCCCATCATTTTTGATTCTCGTACTGATACTTTTGGAATCTCCAGCATCCGCTGAAGTCCAAGACGCTGAGAGATAGTCAACTGTGAGATCAGGGCCACTTCGGGCCCCAGTCTCCATCGGAGTATCAGTTTGACTCAATTCTTCGACTTTGGAGACTGGTGCCAAGGCCAACAACATCGAAAAAAGGGCCAAAAGTGCGACGAAGCGAATCGTGCTTGCTCTGGAGGCCATGGTCGCTCCCCGTAACAGTTGTTGGACGTATATCTTGTGGTGGATACCTCTGGAGGCGAATATGTGGCCCGTCTACGAAGTGCATTAACTCAAGAGCCAGAAAGCCAATCAATCTGAGGAAGGAAATCTGGAGCCCCAGACAAGAGCCATGCCTCAATGTTCATCCAAAGAACATCTGGAGATACATCCGTAGCATCAAATTCTGCGGCACGTCCATTCGGCTTGTCACCCCACGGTCCACCGACCATCTCCCATTCAACATTCGATTCTATTTTCCAAATAGGATAATCACGTGATTGGAGACGGGCTGTGAGAACAGAAGGTGAACAACGAATTATCGCACTGGCATCTACTGGAAGAAGATGACTAAGATGGCCATCGATCAACATGGATTTCTCTAATTTAACTGCGGATGCAAGGCCTTCAATATCGATAGATTGGGCTCCATCATCATCTATTTCTGAAATCATGCCATGCTCCCCTGCGAGTTCAGTGACTGTAGTAACTGTCCAACCTGCATTCGCTGCCAAAGCAGCAATAGTCGTCTTCCCGACTCCCGGACTACCAGTAAGCGCAACTACCAGAGACGGTTCCACAAGGACCGCTTGAGAACCGTTGGCATGAACGCTCCGCCCCCCGGAACCTTCACGCTCCGAATCTTCTGTCGGCACATTATGTCCGACGACGATCACGCCGAAGAAGCAGTAGAATCCGATGCAGATACCGAAATCGAAGGTGGGTTATCCGCGATTATCAATGCCTGTAATCCAAAGACATCGCCCCTGAACTGGCTTCTTCTTGCAGTTCCATTTGCAGCCTACACTTCGATTGCCCATCTCGACCCTGGAATCCAATTTATGGCATCTCTAATTGGCATCATGCCACTCGCATTCTTGATGGGTAAGGCCACTGAAGAAATCGCTACCAAGACCTCTGAATCTCTTGGAGGACTGTTGAATGCGACCTTTGGGAATGCGGCAGAAATCATCATCGCGGTCATCGCGATTCTGGCGGCATCCTCAGCGCTAAAGGCAGGTGATGGTGCTACCGCTGATGTATACATTCACTTGATACAGGCGAGTTTGATTGGCAGCATCCTAGGAAACCTCCTACTCGTCATGGGTTTGTCCATGCTCTGGGGTGGAATCCGTTATCGTCGGCAGACATTCAACACTCAGGCTGTGAGCACCAGTTCAACGCTTTTGCTACTCTCTGCCATATGCCTAATTCTCCCTACTGTTTACCACATCACCCTTTCTGCCGGGAGTGGATGGGCGGAATCTGAAATTGTTGATGGTGTCCTAGTAGTGTCGAGATTGGCAGCTATTATCCTAATGGCAATGTATGGATTACTCCTCTTCTTCCAGTTGAAGACACACTCCGATTTGATGGGTGGTGGTAATGGTCACGGACACGAAGAATCTACTATGACATTGAAGGATGCTGCTATCCTACTAACTATTGCCACAATCTTCGTGTCTTGGATGGCTGAAATTATGGTTCACTCCGTGGAAGCGGCTGGCGAAACAATTGGCCTTCCAGCGGTTTTCATAGGGGTAATTTTGCTTCCTCTGTTTGGCAATGCAGCGGAGCATTTCACTGCTGTCGTGGTTGCTGGTAAAGATCGAATGGATCTATCGTTGGGAATCGCAATCGGTTCCTCGGTACAAATCGCAGCCTTTGTCGCACCGCTAGTCATCCTACTCGCTTGGGTACTGGGTGTCAATCTAAGCTTCGAGTTCGGCCTCTTGGAAACAGCTGCCTGTATGCTCTCTGTCCTAATTGCAAACAGTATCTGTCGTGACGGTGAATCGAACTGGCTAGAAGGCACTATGCTACTCGCTACCTATCTGATCATAGGAATTGGATTCCTATTCCACCCCTAATCATTCGGATTCAAGATTCAAAACACGTGCAATCTTATCTTTGCCTGCTAGGATAATCGAACCTTTCGATACTAGGACTTCATAATTGTCAGCTGAGAATCTAATATCTACGCGTGAACCGAAACGAATCATCCCAAACCTCTGACCACGTCTGAGTGATTCACTCGGACCTATGTATGGAACAATGGTCCTAGCGACTGCACCAGAGATTTGTGTAATCTCTACTCGACTCTCTGTCTCATGCTCAACAACAGTACGAATACGCTCATTCCCTTCGCTTTCCTTCCTGGATGCCCGAAGATAAGGGCCGCGTTTCCGACCCTTACCAGTTCGATGCTCCATGTGCACAATACTTCCAGCCAACGGGCTGCGCTGTACATGAACATCAAGAGGAGACATATAGATCGCGATTCTGATTGAATCCAACCTAGACTCTTCACCTTCAGGTACCTTCTCCCAACGCTGTTCTGTCGAGTAGCTCAATGGTTGAGAACACGGTTCTGGAAACCAATCTCCCATGTGATGATCCACCTCGATACGACCGGTTTGTACTTCTTCTTGAGTTGGTCGGCGGCCTGTAGCTCGCTCACGAACAACAAACATGACACGCCCGTCTGCAGGGCTGACAAGAAGTCCCTTAGCACGAGGTATTGGACGATCTGGGTCCCGATGGAAGAAAGCAAGGAAAGCACTACTACAAGCCAATAAAACGCCGGCAAGAGAGATGATTCCTGAAGGATCTGCAACGAATATGACAATCATGAAGGTACTCAGAGACATGATGCCCAAGAGGAATGTTGGACCAATACCTGGCGGCGCAATGCCTACCACATTTCTCACTCTTCGGAATCAGAATCCGTTCGAGCTTGGATGTTGATTTCATCGTCATCTGTGCCAAGCACACCATCTTCTCCGGGATCAACGCTGACCTCAACATTCTCCCCTACTGGGACTGGCTCGCCGGTTTGCTGAGCTGTAAGGATGGCTTCCTCCATTCTTTGCTTGAAACTCTCTTGGGCCTTCTGGAATTCTGCAGCCTTCTGGACTGCAGATTCAATCATCTCATAACGTTCCTTGATTGCCTGATTTAGATCTTCGAAGACCTTCATGTTCTGGACATACCAATCATCTCGGGCTCCAAGTTCAGATTGAGCGGTCTGAAGTTGCTCATCGAGCTCTTCTGTGATTTCGTATACTCGTCCAAGCATGGCACGTTCCTTGGAGTACTTCTCCTCCATCTTCTCAAGTTCAGGTTCAAGATGTTCGACACGCTTGTTGGACTTCGCACCATCAAGTTCGAGTTCACGAATCCGATTGTCCTTCTCAGAAAGGAGATGCTCTAGTCCTTCTCGCTCGATTTCACGATTGAGGGCTTCTTTCTCAAGAACCTCAATCAAAGCCTGCTTGTCCGCAATCTCATCCTCTGCCTTTCGATAGGCTTCGTACAACCGCTCCAATCTCTGAGTCTCCTCTGCAAGGCGTGACTCAAGCCGACGGATGGTCATCTCAGGCGAATCTTGTTCTTCCACCTCATCATCGCTCAGGGGGTCCATCGACACCTCCAGAGCACCTTCCGCTTTAACCCCGGCGGCGCTTCCTGCGAGCAGGTGCGCACTACTGATTATGATTACTCGATTGGACAAGCCATTCATCGGCAGCCGCAGTTAGAGACAGAGCAACGGCAAGTGTCAGGTTCTTTGAAGCCGGAATATGCAACTTCTCATCTGGCCCATGTGCATTTGCATCGGGGCCCATCGAACCAGTCACGAGGAATCCAGCATCTGGAAAACGATTCTGCATCATCGAAAGGAATGGAATTGTTCCACCTTCAAACATCGGCATCCAATCCTCTCCATAGAGATGCTGGGCCGCACGATTCAATGCAGAGTCAATCGATTCAGGAAGGGTTGACGCATAGAAACCGTCAGCTACTGCTTCAGGAGTGTAAGTCACCTTCGCACCATGCGGGGGATCTCGTTCTAATGCCTCTTTCATGGCTTTCGACGCATCCTCTGCATTGACATCAGGCGGGATTCGCATAGAGAGTTTGAATTCAGAATATGGGCGCAACACGTTTCCTGCTTCGGCAATTGATGGGAACCCGTCCGCTCCAGTCACTGCAAGAGACGGGCGCCAATTACCATTCAATACAACCTCAACAGGGTCGAGAACCTGTGGTTCAACACCATCGAGGAACGGATAAGCAGACCAGACAGTATCTCCTAGAACACTAACGATTCTCTCGGCCCTTTGCCTTAGATGTGAACCAATCTCCGTATTGAGTTCAGGGAGGAGAACTTCACCGGTACTGGAATCTTCAATCCGTGAAATTAGATTGCGGGCGATACGGAAAGTCTCGGGGATGATTCCTCCTGAAAGACCAGAGTGTACACCTTCCCTTGATACCTCTACGCGAAGCATTCCTCCAACAAGTCCACGGAGAGATTCTGTGACCCAGAGATTCTCGTAATCACCAGCGCCCGAATCTAGTACAACGATTAGATCTGGTCGGCCGATTTCGTTCTGATATGTATCTAGATAGGCAGGGAGATCGTAAGATCCCGATTCCTCACATGTCTCGATTAGAAAGCGACAACGTGGGTGGGGCAGCCCCATCTCTTGTAGACTCTTGACCGCCAAAGCACAAAGGTAGCCACCGTAACCATCGTCGACACTTCCTCGCCCAAACAGGTAGGGGTCCTCTCGAACGGGCTTGAAGGGATGCTTTCCCTCAGACCAGAGTTCAGTCACTGGCGGCTGCTTATCCAAGTGACTGTAGAATAGAACATCGCCTGGAGCTGATCCTGCGACATCTATGATGAGAATTGGGCTCCGTCCATCAATACGATGAACGCTGTATGACATACCCTCAAGGCCAATAGAATCAATCCAAGAACTGAACAGTTCAATCGCATCATCTAGTTCGCCCCTTGAAGCCCAATCTGAATCAAACGCAGGTGATTGGGCTGGAATTCGAATGAAATCTTCGAGAGAGGGTAGAACTGATTCCTCCCACATCACTTCGATGTACTCTCGCATTCCAACGACGTCGATTCCAGACATGAAGCCACGTGACAAGCGTCAGCACATTGACTCTTCGCTCAAGGATCCTCTGGACCACAGATAGGCAGAGACCCCCTTGAGAAGGGACAAGACCAACATGTTTCTGCATGCTTCAATGGAAGGCGAGGGAAGGCACTAGGGTTCGCATAGCCACCATGATCGATACTTACCAATTCGTGAATAAGATGGTCAAGATCGAGAAGCGTCTGCTCAAACAATGACTCGTCCATCTGCACGAGACGCCCACTGACTCCAACCCATACCGCAGGTCTTTCGACAATTCTCGGAATCAATCCAGCCTTCTTTCTGACCTCTTCCAACCTTACAAGAGCCAGATGATACAGTACAAGTTGATGGCGATGCTTCGTCAAAATCTCTTTCTCTGCATCAGTCAAATCTCCAACATCGGGAACTTCCAGTAGGGTGCCTTCGATTGATTCTGGGGGATCCCATAGCAAATATGCATCCTCTGTTTTGAGATCGATAGGAAGGATTCTAGAGGAAGCGTCGTCGGAATAAGCCACGACCAAATCAACCAATCCACTGAACCTTCCTTGTGCATGTTCCGAAGTCAGATGTGCCCTCGAACCCCAAGGTGACCAACTCTCAATCTCGATCGGAGAACCCTTGACCGTCATCTCAAAACCAAAGGGCAATTCAGTTCGAACACCATCCAAAGATCCCCATTTCCCTTTCTCCTCTATGAGGAACTGACCAAGGGGGGAATCACGGAGAACCTGGATCATATGTTTAACAGCATCAGCTGTCAAATCCCGATCGGCTGAACCTGTCAGGAGTTCATCAAAGATACCTGGGAGAACTGCTTCAAGTTCATCTCCTTCCCATCTTGAAGGAGAGTCTGCTGTCCAATCCACGGGTAAAGGAATCGTGGAAGAATCTCTTGCAGGACTTGGAGCACCAATTTCGACAAGGCGATGAACAATGCTTCCGAATACGTTAGGCGGGGGTAGACCACTATCCGATTCTAGATTCTTGGCTAAACGTACTACCTCACCCTGCAATCCAATATGACGCTGGAACCAATGGCGCCGCATACAAGTTTGAGCGACATCCAATCCGGCAGGTGTCAAATCGGAGGTCAGAACATCATGCTCCTTGGGTAAGGGTAACGAAACCGATTCCGCTTCATCGAGTGTCGAAAGAACTTCTTCAATCTCGGTAATTGTCTGAATCACTGTCTTCGGTTGCGAACGATCGTGGAAGCAATCCGGAGAATGATAAATTCGCATTCCAATTCCATCTTTCTCGCCAATTTGGAGATCATGCTGAACAGATAGTGGATCTATTGTCAAAGTGTACTTCTTCGGAGTGATTGCGGGTATGCCAACATCTTCCTCGCCGTTCAACCATGGTGACTGAATATTCTCTCGATGAGCAGATTGACGCATCGATTCGATTAGCATCGGTCCAAAACTTGGAGTTGCACCTTGGACAATCTCTAGACGAATTCCTTCCCCATCAATCCAAGCCGCACCTCTTGGAGAACCCGAGATGATGAGGCGCTCTTCTGCCCGAGTCGCGGCTACATACAGAAGCCTCCTTGCTTCTGCATGACGTTGTGACTGATTGAGTAAAGTTGAGAGGTCCCACACAGGTGAAATAGGATCCTCGGATGCATCAGGCCAAGGCTTTGGATGAACACCGAATATATTCGGGGACACAATGAGGCGATCTTGATTCTCATGGGTCGCCTTCGTCAAAGACTGCCCAAAAGCATCGGCGAGAATCACCACTTTCGATTGGAGACCTTTCGACTTGTGAATAGTCATGAGACGAACGGAGCCTGCGGAGGTAAGGGTTCGGGCTTCTGCGCCATCGCCCTGAGCCTTCACTCTCATCAAACGGTCTGCCAGCATTACGGAATCTCCACCTACCTCCAATCTAGCATCATTTACCATTGCAACGAACGATGCAACATCAGCGCGATCATTCGCTGTAGGATGGGCGACAAGTAGGTCACTGTAATCGGCAGTCAATTCCAATGCCTCAAGAATTCGTCCACTGCGAGCACAATTCTCCCACTGGCGGAACATAGCTTTCTGATCCTCGGAAGATGTCTGTGCAATAAGGCGCGAAATCAGGTTGCTACCACGTGGTGCATTCCGAAGATAGTCATCCATCATCGAGTCATTCATTCCCACAAGCACAGAACGAGCAACCCAGGCCGCATGGTGACGATGATCTGGACGAGCGAGGAACTGAACTAATCCCATGAGGGGATCTATAACTTGGCGATTGAGAAGGTCACCTTCCTTATCGGCTTGAACCGGAATCCCATGTGCGCGAAGTCCTGCAACAATTGGATCTCTCAACTTCCGGCTTGGAAGAAGAACCATGATGTCCCCCGGATCTACTGGATTCCCTTCTTCCACGTGACTATGGCTACCTGAGGCTGTTCCAATCATGCAGTCGGATCCTTGGATAAGAGCACGAATCCGCTCAACAATGAGAGTTGCCTCCAGACGCTTTCGATCTGGTTTCCCATGTCGGAAAGGATCGATAGGAGTGACTAGGTCTTCTGGGACCTTAGAAACAGTAGTAGGGCCTACTGGAAGCAGCCATTCGAGTACACCTTGTTCATCCGAACGCCCGACACAGGCATGGAGTTGCTGATGCTTAGCATACCAATCTGCACGACTGAAGGTCTGATGACGTGGATCAAATACATCACTCCACCATCGATTCATGACCTTGAGTAACCCCTTCGATGTACGGTAGTTAATGGCCAGCCGCACATGGCCAGCACGTCGATTAGAGATTTCTCCAAGAGGTAGAGGGAGCAATGGGTCGGTTACATCAAAGCGAACTTCTGGGACCAAGGCCTTTCGATGTCCTGCACTCATCATCGAAGCACGGACAAAGGTATCATGGAGAGCCCGTGGATCACGACTCCATTCATCCGTACGAAGAGCATTCTTTCCTTGGAAAACCCTGACTGTATCGAACTCGTACTCATTGATGCGGCGAAGATGTTCTGCATATCGATGAAAAGTAGCTACCTGTGCCTGTCTAAACAAGTAGATACTCTGCTTTAGATCTCCAACATAGCAAATTGTTGGCTCCCATTCCAAATTCTCATCAGGAGGATCTCCTGCGACTCGCTGGCGCTTTCCCCAAAGTCGGGAAAGCAGCTTCCATTGTCGAGGATTAACGTCCTGAGCTTCATCGATAATCATCGCCATATATCGTCGGCGTATTTTCTGAAGAATGTCTACTCGAGATAGAAGGTCGGCATGAGCGCGTTCCGCATCATGAACACCAGGTAGACCGAATTCATTTGGATTATCGATTGCTTGACGACTCAACTCTAACGCGGCATCAATGTGATGATCTGACCAAGGTTGTTCATGATCGATTTTGTCGAGAGCACTTACGACTAGAGGGGAATAGAGTTTGATTCGGCAGACCTTGGGACACCGGGCAAGAAGGAGGTCTCCAACGGATTCCGCTGTATCTTCAAAATCATGGAGGCCTCGATCCGACTTCAATTTCGATAAGATCGCAGCCGTCGCCTTTTGAACCACACAAAGGTCATTGAGCATTCTCGTTTCCTGTTCTAAATCAAAACGCTGGACCTTCGGCAAACCATTGCTTGAATACGAAGTCGGCAAATCAATTCGCGGCGCTCGTATAGGATGTGTCGACAACATTTGGGCGGGCCGACTCGTGTCAAGATTGCCAACAATGAAAGCCATTTGACGCTCAAAAACATGTTCTGGGTCTGACCAAATAAGATTCGCTCGTTCGCTAATTACATTCAATTCATCACTAATCGAAGGAGCAGTCTTATGCCCACGTTCCCACTTTGGAGCACGCCCTGCTGGGAGGTAGCCATTTGGGAGTACTTTCGCGTTGTTTTTGAATACTGCAGCGCCGCCTCCATTCGTCATTCCATTCTGTGAGCAAATAATCCGATGGAGATGGAATATACGAACCAAAGCCTCCCAAGTGGAAGATGGAGTTGGAAGATTGAGATATTTAGCGAGGGCTGCAAAGCGTGTATCTGGATCGATTTTTGCGGTCATTCCCGCAGCCCTCATCATATCAAACCAACATTGAATCGGTTCCTGCAGCCGTTCCAGTACCTCGATAACCCGATCTAAATCAAGCCAAGCTGTGAACGCTTCTCGTAAAGCATCCTCTGGAATCTCTCTAGAATCATCCCCTAACGCATTCACCACACCCTCAAGGAAAACCGAACGGGTCAGAAGTCCACGTACAACCTTGCGACAAGTTGCTGTGCTACCCAATGTCTGAGAAAGTCGACTCCTAGCATCAAAGAACGATTCAACCATCTCTTGCGGAATCCCTGCATCGATTGCGATTTCATATCGGCTATGATTAGAAGACAAACGCCAAGCTGTGTTGACTGCTAAGGTTTCCAATGTAATCTTCTCGGCAATCGAAATCTGTTCCATCGAGACATGCTCTGAAAGCAAAGGGCGATACGAGGAGATAAGGCGAGAAAAGAAAGAATCGATGGTACCTATCGGTGCATCTTCTAAGAGCATTCGGAACTGGTCTGGGAGACCTTGGACCGGGATACGTGAATCAGCACGGTCCTCGGCATCACCACTCGTGCTACCCGCACGGAGGGCTGAGAGTGCCTTTCTGAGTCGATGTTTGAGTTCCTCTGCTGCTGCATTCGTGAAAGTAAGAACGACAACTTCAGTCGGAAGAAGTCCAGACCATTCATTGAGATCGACCCGTTCAGCCTCGCCATCAATAATCATCCCTCCAGCTAATCTTCCAGGACGTGCAGGACGAGGAAGGAGCAAAGACGCCCGTTGAACAGGAGCGAGGTAATGTTCGATAACACGTTCGACAATTGTCTTCGTCTTACCCGTACCTGCACCAGCATCGAGCACAAGATGTGCATCAAGATTCAGGGCAAGACGTTGCCCATGATTGAGGCTCATCGGAAATCGCCTCCAAGATGAGAAAGTCCGCAAATGGATTTGACGTCGCAGTAATTGCAGGAACGATCTGGATTGGGTATGGCTTGGCCAGACATCGCAGCATTGACGACTCGTTGAACTGCCTCAACACGATTTGATATCCACGGACGGAAGGCTGATTCTTTACCTGTACCAGGGTCAGAAAATGGGAATCGGAAAATGCCTGTAAGGTCCTCTGTCTGATTGCCAATAGATAGCGGTTCAAGATGATCCTTCCAGTCTAAATCAATCTCAAGAAAATGCTCAGTCTCCAGACCAATGTCCGTTACCCCTGCAGCAATGACCTGATCCCCTGGGTGCTCTATCTCCCAAGCACGCGCATAGAGGGCGAGTTGGATGTCCTCAAAGAGAAGTTCATGATGCTTCTTACGCTTCCGATTTATCTCAGCGGACTTCATGTCACGAATTGCTACTAATCTCTTTGGAACCCAGTCAGAATCCCCCTCAAGAGGGATGACACTATTCGAGCCAGATTCGTTAACAAGAGTTCCTTCACTATCCCATGGAATGAGATCTACTCTGTCTATCCAACCGTTAATTCGAATCGCAGATTCGCCCTCATGCTGATCTAATTCGATATGAGGAGAACGAAACTTTTCATCCCCTTCACGTTCAATACTCGATCCGATTTGATGCTCCATTACCAATGGGATTGCATCACTCAATGTGCGTTCTGCTTCAATAATACGGGCAAATCTTCCCGCAGGGCTCATCTCAACACCAGATACAAGCCAATCTCTCCACTCTTGTTCCCTCATCCCAACAAGGTCGCGAAGACGTTCCTCTGTGACAACATCCGACCTCACGAGCCAAGGCGCATGAGCGTCTAGAAGTTGGGCCATCGAAGTCATCAAACTCTCATCAGAAAAGGAGGAGGATCCTACTGAAGGAATAGAAAATTCAGTTCTCTCAACAGAACGTTTCATCCCAAGAGTACCCTCAATCATCCCCTCATAGATTTCGTGAATGAGGATGCCCCGGACACGATTGTCAAGTTCGTCGTCAGGAAGTTGATCTACAGATGCATCGAGTGCTTTGGAAAGCCAACCTCGCCGGGCACATTGAAGCCATACTCGGAGACGGGATGGAGACCAAATCTTGGAAGAAGCCCAGTCCAATTCCAATGTTCCACCCATCCTATGATCCATTGATTCAATATCAATCGGAACAGGAGAGATTGGTCGAGGATCGATGGAAACAGAGGATGATTCACCAGTAGAGGAGGTCCCCCCAAGAACCGGCCATTCCGGATTAGCCACTGGAAGGGTCACCTTACGATGCTTGGGGGCGGGAATTATCTCCAAATGACGGGTTGACACAACCCTCGTTCGAACATACTCTGGATGATAGACGGATCCTGAATCGATTACCAGAGGTTGCCTTCCCATCCTATCGGACATCAAGTCGCGTTCGTAACGAGCGAATATAGCGGGCGTAGACAAGGGAGCATTCGAATCAGGATCCTTTCGCTGTAAAATGCGTGATCCTTGATTGGCCCTATCCTCTCGACATGAAATTCCATGACTACTCTCTACGACCATACTAGGATCATCAACTGGATAGGAGAACACTGTCGTGGATTCAGCGATGAGGCAATGTAATTCCTCAATCATCTCCCACGCCCATCCTTCGGTTTCTCCGACATCCTTGGGTAGAATCGAAGGAGGAGTTACCTCCCACTTTCCTTCTCGGCACCATTCAGCATATGGAGCCACAGGAGGAGTGGATTCGTCAATGTGAGTTGGATCAACAACGATGACTTCTTTTCCAGCATGTAACAAAGACGAGAGGTGATGTCGAGCTTCACGAATGGGACCATCTGGACGAAGGATACCAAGATGCTGCCGTTCCTCCTCGGAAAGAAGCGGAGGGAGGCGAACTCGGAGATCCCAATTATCAGCAAGGGGATCTAGGAGAATCACAAGATCTGCATGGCAACCCAACGCCTCTTGTGGCGAACATACGGTGAATCTCTCTACCGATTTTGATGAATCCTGTAATTCTGCAGAGTCAATCATCGAGATAATCTGGTTTCTCCATGCTTTGGGTTCTAGTATGGAATTGAGGCCTAGGGCTCGTTCATTCTCTCTGAGGGAAGATACTGCACTCAACAATGTCTGCAATCCTACAACACCATCCTCGATATTACCATCAAATCTGAGCGGTAGAGATGTGTGATCCATCATACTGACAACTCGGTCTAACCATTCGTCAGGAGTTCCCTCAACAATTTCGAAAGGTAGGACCTCTCCCGAACTGCAGCCGACATGATTACTTTCGTCCATTAAGACCTGGACATCCGCCTCGTCAAGAATTGGGCACATGGCGCCAAGGAGATTTAGGAACCACCACTGTGTGGCTTCCAACTTCTTACCTCGAAAATCATCATCGGCATCAGCAGATAGAGCTCGTAACCAATCGCCTAGAACCCCTGCACCTCCGATAAGGCGGCGATCCCGTGCTAGGGATTCCAATGAATCCCGGTCTGGCAGGGGAGAAAAATCAGTCCATACTGGATGGGGGTCGGTACTCTCTGGGTCGAAAATACGAACTGTACGCTGGACGGCGATTGCTAGTATTCTTTCTAACGAAAAACCGTCCTCACCGTGAGACAAACCCACCGCTGCGGCTAGCCAATGGACAAAGGGGCTACCTCTGAGGGGAATTGTACCTCGTGATGTCCGATGACCGAGTGCCTTGAGTTGATCAAGATGACTACGAGGCAACGCCTCACCATTCGGATGAACAATTAGGATGTCTTCGATTCCTGTATCAATAGCATGAGATACCAATCGACCTAAGGCTGCAGCAGAGGCATCGCTCTTACGAACATGAATTCGGTGAAGAGGTACATCTGGATCATCCTTCACAATCGGATGTTCTGGAATCCATTCAGGTAAATCATCTGATGTTTTCACAGGTGAGATATCCTCGAGAAGCCAACCATGCATTCCTAATCGATGGGAACCTGAATGACATAGTTGGTGTAGGGGGACACGGGAAGCTATTGCCCGGAGGATCTCTGCTTGGATTGGCATTAGGGTAGGTGGTTGGTCAAGGAGGACGATGCCGTCAAGATGCTCGAGAGTAAAGGCGGTCCGTTTCTCATCAAGGAGTGCAGTGAGAAGTCGTGGTAGAACCCTGTTCGGATGAGTACCATTCAGTTTTTCCTCCACAGTATTGAGAACTGTCTGAACTCCACTGAGATGTTCCTCAAGGACTTCAAGAGGTGCATTCTGAAATCTCAATACTGAGTCGAGTTCAAGCAAGTTGCGGGTCTTGGTAATCGGCCACTCCCAATCAGGGTGAGGATGTAGAATCGGAAAGGAAAGTTTGGCCGCCTTAGCCTGCATTAAGCGATGAATCGTTTGTTCAAGTGATGGATTGGATGGAAGAACTCGAGGTTCACGAAGATCCGCGAATAGCTTCTTTGTCAAACCTCCAAGAGTTAGATGATTCGTACGATCAACGATACCAATTTGATCGATAACTATGCTGAGAAATCGATCTCGAGCGATTGGACTAGAATGGAGAAACAGAATACGTGAAGGACCACCTTCACTATGATTTAGTGGATTGATGGCTTGTTGAATTGAATGATCGAAAACCCAAGCAGGTAAGGGGCCTCTGGGAATCTGTTCGATTGTAACAGTCAACTCCCAGCCACCTCAATGACTCTCCATGTTGAGGGTTGTTAAATCCGCGCTAATCAGACATCTTTTCTGAACCGTGGAAACAAGGCAGCAATACCAATTATTGCCGCAGAAGATAGTGCTCCAATAGCAGGAATACTCCGATCAGTTGATTCCACAAGGCCACTAGAACAATCTTCGTCCTGAGATACGAAGATTGTTGACCATTCAAGAGCTAAGACGAGACGAAGGTCTTCACCATCCCATACATCGGGCATCTGAATTGTGGTGGACCCGGAACTGGCATCAACTGCATTTTCAACACGAACAATGTCTCGAATTACATGAGGATAATACTCCAAACCATTACTTCCATCTTCGTATCTTGCAATATTCTCTACAATGAAAAGGACTGGTGTAACAGAAGTTCCAGCTGGTACGATGCAATCATCTAACCAGATATCCTCAACAATTCTATCCTGAAGATTTTCACTTATTGACCAAGATGCTATTCCGTTAGTAGAGTTAGCATCATCTGGAGTCCATGAAAGGGAGGCGTTCAAACCTTCATTCGGGAGGCTGCTTCCAGTATCAAGGCTCATCGCATAATCGCCAGAAAGAGATTCTGCCACCTTAGGAACCGATCCCGAATGGAGCCATTCTCCGTTGAATACGGCAGAGGGAGGCAAACGTTCCAATCCATCGGTTGCAATCTTGTTTGTAACACCATATCTAGCAATCCAACGATCATCGCCAACTTCAGTCCCAAAAGGATCTGAAATTTCTGAGTACTCGCGGTGATAGTGAAGTGTTTCAATGGGACGTTCTCCAATGAGTTCCTTAATCGCATGCTCTGAATCAAGACAGTTTCCACACCATGTTGCAGTGTATACTTCCGCAATCGCCGGCCAAGAAGAAGAGGGGACGTGTCCTGTAGAATTACTGAGGTTCCCTGTTCCAACATCAATTGCGATTCCTCCGAGCAATCCACTCATCTCCATCCCTCCTGTTTCCTCAACGTAGACCCGAAGACCAGGATTGGATATGGAATCGCTTTCCGCTTGAACGGACCCTGTAATGAGGAGGATGAGAAGGAGGGCAATACAACGACGCATGCACCAAAACAGGGACTGCCTTAGGTCAATCTTCCGCCGAGTCGTGCTCTACCAACGGATGGTTCAAGCGACGCATTGCCCATGGTTCGCTCCTGAAACGCGTGACTATCTCCTCAATGGCAGCCCACCACGGTCGACCTTGGGGGTTGTGGATCTCCTGAAGAGGAGCTAGGCTGGTGAATAGGGTACCACGATCCCATTCCAGCCTTGCTCTACGCCTCCATATCTGACCACCTGTATCTTCGTCCTCCTCCTGTTGCCAACCACAAACCGGAAGAAGAGTCCGAAGAAGGTCAATCTCCTCACGAGTTTGATACACATTTGTCAATCTCAGAACCGTGAATAATTCCCCCGGAACACGAGGTACTTGAGCTTGGGCTCCCAGCGGCGACCCTCGAAGAGCAAGTAGGGCATTCGCAATCAACCGAGGAATGCGCTGGCGTGGTTCTAGATTCGCTAAGACATCGTCTGTTATCGGAAATGCAGGTAACCGCTCATGCTCAATATGTCCATCCTCATGATCCCATGGGGGATTTTCCTCTATCTGGTTTCTACGCCAATTTTCCTGAAGAGCGCGTAGATTGCGACGTTGGAGATGTGGGAGATTTTGGTTTTCCTGCTCAAGGAGATGCATCTCATAATTGCCATTAGAATTCTGAGTACGCAACAAATCATTGCGTCGAAGAAATTCCGTAATAGTGGATATTAGAGGATGATTATCCAAATCCTCTACACAAACCATGACGATTGTTAGAATCTGGTCCCCTATCGGTAAAGACTGCTGTTCAGGCGGCTGATGGATGCATATCCCCTGATTTTGACGGCGATTAGTACTTCCCGAGACCATGAGGCTATCTCGTGAGTTGTATTTGGGTCTGGTCTTAATCCGGTACGAAGCACCCGAAGTACCCTGAATTTCGATAGCCTGTTGTTTGTCTAGGAGGTGTATTCGATTATGTGCAAGGACCTTTGTCACCAGTGTTCTCGCTGCAGTCCGATCCGGTTCATCTGGAATCGCAGGAGCGACGCGCCCAAGGTTCCAATTTTCTAAAAGGAGCCAAAGACGGTCATACTGAGGCGATCCTGGGGGAGACAGTTGTGCTGAAATTATTCCCTGCCACACAGAGATATCCAGGGGCATCTTCCGAATCTTAGTTCGGCCATGTATACTCCGGATGCGAATGTGAAGATGGCCATTACGAACCTGAATCAGGGCCTGATTATTCTTTGATAAGAAACTCGGGTCGCACCAATCCTCAGTCACTTCTCTCCATTGCCGCAACCAAGGCTGCCCCTGATATTCTGATTGAGTCAAATTTTCGACTGCATGGGGAAGGGCTGCCAAAGCAGGAGGTTGCCCCTCTTGGTAGTGACGATGATCAATCGGACCCAAATTATTTCCTGTAAGTTCAGTAATCTGTGAGAAAAGGACTGTCGCATAACAAAAGTCAGCGTTCCTTGAACGATTGCCCATAAATGGAAATTGGTGATGGCGACCCAAAGCGTAAGCACGTCCAAGGCGGGTCCTGATTGACGGGAAAAGAGTGCACAGGACTATGACGAACCGACCCCAATCGATGCTCTCAATCTGGGATTCGGTCATCTTAGACATCGTCTTCACAAAATGACGGCCGGGGAAAGAATGTGACACCTGTATCTTCCCATCCAGCACAACGGTGGCAGGAGTACCCGGGCCTTCTAAGACGGTAAGCCACAAGCCTCCTGGTAAAGGAAAGCCACGTCGAAGCAAACGCTGACACCCATCTATATCGTCTTCATCGATCGCTTCGAAGACACGTTGCCGTAGTTTGGCTGCATCCTCTTCGGTCATCAAAGGATCCAACGCCTTTTGATGGCGAACTATCGAGGAACCATTGGCCCAACTCTGATCATTTTCCGGGAAAGAGGCCACTAATTCCCTCAATCGGCTAACTGTGGCCTTTGGAGAGTGATTATCAAGAATTTTGTCGACGATTTCGATGTCCTCTCGTCTAATATTAGTAGATGGCATAGTTCGGCTAGTGCGTGGACGAATCATCGCATGACAAATCCGTCCCCATCTCATGCCATCCATTGCAGGTTCAATCCCACAACAAATGCAAGGATTGTCAGGCGTTCCATCCGTGTCATCGTTTCCCAACATCGAGAATCAGTTCATCATCGACCCGTTATCAATGGATGAAGATACAAAATCAGATAGATTCGAAGGCAGCAATGGTCCGCTCAATATCCTCGTCAGTAATGTGAAGATGCGTGACAAGACGGATGGTGTTCGGACGAAGATCGAATAGGTCGATGCCTCGTTCCCGAAGCACTTCGACCACTTCACTTGCAGGACGTTCCGTCTCTGCATAGACCATGTTCGTCTGAACTGTCGAGAGGTCGATTGAAAGTCCTGAATTTCCATTCAACCTCTCTGCAAGAATTCGTGCACGTGCATGATCCTCTGCCATACGATCAATATGGTGATTCAAAGCGTACAATCCACCTGCTGCGAGGATACCTGCTTGCCTCATTCCTCCTCCAAACATCTTCCTCCAACGGTGAGCTCGTGCGATGAATTCGTGAGACCCAATGAGGACCCCCCCCACGGGTGCTCCAAGACCCTTAGAGATACAAATTGAGATTGAATCGTACTCCTGCGCCATGCGACTTGGTGCAGTTCCGGTGGCAACCGCCGCGTTGAACAAACGTGCACCATCAATATGGGAAAGACAAGCATTCTCAGCAGCAATGGTGGCGATGGTATCCAAGGTTGCTTGAGGATAGCAACTACCTCCACCTCGGTTCGAGGTGTTTTCCACACACACTAGACGGCCATCCGGGTAGTGACTCTGACTTCCATCCGCCTTTCTGATTGCATCTTTAACATGCTTAGGATCCATAATTCCAGATTCGCCTTCTACAAGTGCGATTGAACAACCAGAAATTGCTGCATAACCTCCACCTTCGTAGACATAGATATGACTAGTCGACTCAGTCACAATCTCGTCACCTGGCTGCGTATGAGTCCGAATTGCAACTGCATTGGACATGGTTCCACTGCTGACAAAGAGTCCCGCCTCCTTACCGAGAAGGGCGGCCATACGATTCTCAAGTTCAGTTACGGTCGGATCATCCCCAAGGACATCGTCCCCTACCACGGCTTGTGCCATTGCTTCGCGCATCTCTGCAGTCGGTTGAGTCACAGTATCACTGCGGAGATCAACCCGATCCGAAGGATGCTCGCGCATGATGTGATGTGAGGGGCCCTTCACTTAGGCTTGACCTTCACAACTAATAGTAAGAAAGTGACCTAATTCAGAGTAATTTCAGATAACTAGTCACAGCATCCACCTGTTCAACAGGAGCTGGCCCAATCCCAATAACTGTCATTGATCCAGAGGGAATCTGGGTTCGACCTGCATCACGAATTGACCATGTGGGCAAATTGGCTTCCTTCGCACGATCAATGAGGAGGTTCATTTCCTCCGAATCCAACGCTTTCAACACAACCTTGGCCTGTCCCAAACGAGTCCATGCCTGTAATAGATGGGGGCGATTTCGTACAAGACCAAGAGCAACTTCCATACATAGATGGCCCACCTGTGCAGCGATTTTTCCTTTCCCCATCTTCAGAGAGGTATTCACAACACACGCAAGTTTGTGCTCTACGTTAGGAATGAGGGTGGTTTGTTCCCGCCTACGCTTCCACCATGCCATGACCCAACGGACGTGCCACTGTGTTTCAGACCTATGTAGGATGATTTGCTAGAGATGTAGATTACGAGGGTTCAGAATTAGTTTTCCAAGCGCCTAAGATATCACGTAGTGAGCCTTCGAGATTCGGTGTCTGGAATTCAAAGCCGGATTTCAGTAAACGATCGGGAAGAACTTTCTGACCTTCAAGCAATATTGGTCGTGCTAATTCTCCGAAGACAATTCTTAGCACGAAGCCAGGGAGGGGAATGAAGGCAGGTCGCCGAAGAACTCGCCCCAAAACCCGAGCGAACTGTTTTTGCTTTACAGGGTTGGGAGATGTTAGATTGAAAGCACCCTCACAATCAGGAGTCATCATTAGATGTTGAATCGCCGCAATGTGATCATTCATTGAAATCCAAGAGAACCATTGCTTACCATTGCCAATAGGGCCGCCAGCACCAAGCTTGAATGGTAACAACATACGTCCAAGTGCACCTCCACGTGGGGACATAACAATACCTGAACGAAGATGGATAGTGCGGATTGAGGCTGCTCTAGCGGCATCAGCGGAAGCTTCCCACATCTCTACGGTTTCAGGAAGGAAACCATCGCCGCGTGCGCTTGACTCATCAAGAGTTTCGTCTCCACGATCACCGTAGTAGCCGATGGCGCTTGCTACGATGAAGACCTCAGGAGGAGATTCCATTGCTGCCATTTTTTCTGCAAGGAGGCTGACGGATTCCTTTCGTGAGTCAATTATTTGCGCCTTACGTTTCTTAGTCCATCGCTTGTCACCAATTCCGACTCCACCGAGGTGAATCACCGCATCGATGTCTGTTAGATGCTCGACATCCAGAACACCATTACTCGGGTCCCAGAATCTTTGCCGAGAATGGGATGGCTCTCGACGAACTAATTGGAGGACTTCATGGCCCATGCAGTCGAGGAACGGAATGAGATTTGACCCAATTAGACCGCTTCCACCCACAACGAGAACTCGTTTGCGAGGAGCATCTTCGAACTCCATTTGACGAGTCATATCATTGATTAGGCCTTTTTCTCGCGCGGTGAACATTTGTGTTATTCGTTTACTAGCGATACGACTCCCGAATAATCTGCCCAAAAATCCCAAGGGTAGATCGTAACTGACTTCGTCTTCAATAATCGTCATGTCACCCTTCTCAACAAATCGATGTGTGTGCCACCACCGCTTGAAAGGACCACGTACCATCCTGTCAGCAAACATTTCACCTTCAATTAAATCGGTGTGCTCAGCAATCCAGCGACCCTTGATGGGTCCGAAAAGAGGGAATCGCATGACTCTGCGCCCTCCAGGACTCAAATCTGGTGGTGCACTCAGAGTTTCCATAATCTCCCAAGGAGGAGTCAATCGATCAAAAGCACCTTCGCGGTTGTGCCATTCCCAAACTGTCTGCCTTGGTGCATTTACAGCTGTGTTGTGTTCGTAATGCATTGTTATCACCATCACGCAAGGCTGTCATTACGCCCTGTTCCAAACTGAGCAAGATACCTTTTCAGATCCAGTTTTCGAGCGGTATTCATACTTGACATAAAGCGAACTTTTCCGAATACTGGCCGCTCGGGCCCCCAAGCCCGATCATGACGACCAAGAACCCAAAATATCCCAGTATAGGAATTAGGATCTCGCCCATCAAGGGCCCATCGGTCATTGAGGCGGACCATCCAATCAGAGGCTGTAACTGGATCGGGGGCCCATTCGAGAATGCGCTTTCCCCATAGCATACGCAGATAGTTGTGGATGATTCCTGTCTCTCTCAATTCTTGTTGAGCAGCATTCCAAATCTCATCATGAGTATTACCTTCTTCAAGTTCCTGAAATGTGTAAGATGGGCGGGGATCATTGGCATGTTCGGATAGAGTCACTTGCGCCCATTCTGGTATAGAACTGAAAGTTGCGTGATCTGGACGATGATGGGCGAAATGGAACCCAAGATCGCGCCAAGTAATGATTTGATCGAGGAAAGCTTCGTGGGATTCAGGTAGCCCCCACCATCCACTTCGAGAACCCGTCACTTTTTCTTCGGTCATCGATGGATCCCATGATGAGTTCTCTAGCACACGGTGCACCACTTCCAACGATGAAATGTGTCCAAAATGAAGCCAAGGCGAGAGACGACTTGTCATTGGATTCGAAGGATTGTTACGGCCTTCGGCATAGTTTGTAAGACGTTGATTGATAAATACATTAAGGAGACGCTTTGCTTCAAAAGAACCCCCGCGACATCCCAGGACGGGTGGCACTTGATGATCAATCGGTAACGGATCCAAAGCCTGTTTGGCAGTCATCCCACCTTCTGCAACCCTCCATAGCCATTCCAACGGCGTCATATCAAATCGAAGATCTTTCATCAATCGATTGAATTGAGTATCTGGCATCCAAAGGGCACTGCTACGGCCATCAAGAGGGGATTCCATAGGAGCTGTTACAATGGCTTCGAGCACACGACGCTGGACTGTTCTGCGGAAAGTGTGAGCTAACGGTGGAGCTTTCTCTGTCCAATTTAATGGAATGACTCCACAGCCATCCACTGCAAAAAGACATACCTGAACAATTTCAGCAGCCCGTTCCATTACAAAGCGAGGATGCCCAGTAGGGAAATCATCGATGACTACTGCACATGCTCGAGAGGTTATTCGACTAAGGAGGCCCGTTCCTCGTTCTCGATGAGTCTCAATCCAAGGTATGTAGCGAACATTCGAACCCCCGAAGGCTTCGATGTTATCCAACATTCCTTGTGCAACGAAAGTTACCAATCGATCGCTAGCGTATTTATGGTCAATACTGAATGGTTCTACGACGATCAATGGTTGATTGAGTTCCTCGGCGAGTTGAGCTGCGTGTTCCAATGAAGGATTCCATTGTGTTCGGCGTTGAGCAGTCATCCAGTAAAGAACAAATTCTCCATCAGTATTGATTGGTGCATCATTCAGATTTCGGATTCGCCCTGGGAGATGTTGCGTAGAGAGAGTCATTCTGACACCCCCAAAGCTAGATTGATGTGGTCAGGCATCAGATGAATTCGGTAAGGATTACCTCGGCTTTCGGAGAGGTCAAGAGAAACGGTGGGAGCGCCACAGGAAAGGGCAGAAGTAGCAATCGAATGCATTGTAGGACTAATCCAATTCACAGAATCTAGTTGCGCTGCATCAAACCATCCGTAGTCTTCGATTTCGTGAGGATCTACGCGCACATGCGTGGACTTGGGTTCAACCGAATAAGCAAGGAAAATTCTGATTGTTTCATGTTTAACCGTCTCTCGTACGCCCACGAGGCCACTTATCTTACCTTCAATGCCACATTCCTCTTTGAGCTCGCGAAGGGTTGCATCGAAAGGGAGTTCTCCGGGTTCGACAAAACCCTTGGGTAAACCCCACAAACCTGCATGGGGACCTGTTGCCTCTTGGACTAGGAGAATTTGATTGCCACTCACCGTGCAAGCAGCCACTCCGAGATCACAATTGATAGAGCGCATCGAGTTTCCTTTTCTTCTCCGGCTATATCAATCGGTGTTCCAAGGTTAAGATTCAGGATTTGAACAGTTCTTCATAAGTGAATAGGAAAAATCGGCATACATGGTCCTAACTGATCAACACACTGAAACTAAGCGAGTGCCTCGTGCAGACGCTCATCTGCCTACAGAGCATGGAAACTTCAGAGTTCGTGCATTTCCCGAATTGTCTGATGAAGATCATTGCGTTGTTTACACCGGTCAACCTTGGTTAGTAGATGCACCATTGGTCCGAATTCATTCGGAATGCTTGACTGGAGATGCATTGAGTTCACTCAAGTGTGATTGCGGGCCACAACTCAAGCGTGCTTTGGATGAAATCCAAGAAAACGGTACAGGCATGGTAATCTATCTCCGTCAAGAAGGACGAGGCATCGGACTCGCGGCTAAAATTCAGGCTTATGCTCTACAAGACAGAGGATACGATACACTCGATGCAAATCTACTTCTTGGCCATCCTGCTGACGCACGCGACTATTCAATTGCTGCCAAAATGTTGCAGGAGATGGGAGTTTCAAAAGTCCGATTGATGACAAATAATCCACTCAAGTTCCAAGGCTTGGTGGAAAATGGTATCGAAGTTGTACAGCGAATCGAACATATCGATGGAGTAGGACCATACAACCGGGAATACCTTTCCACGAAGGCTGCGCGAATGGGACATCTAATCGAATTTTGAGGAACTGATATGAAGGTGATTTCGATAGCTACAGATATGGAGCAAAATGCACGCTTGCGCGTTGGGGAGAAAGCCCCTGATTTCAGTCTAGAATCATCTGAAGGTGAAATGGTCAGCCTAAGTGACTTCGATGGGCAGTGGAAGGTTGTATTCTTCTATGCACTGAATGGCTCGCCGACATGTAAACGCGGCTGTCTAAACTTCAAGGAACAATATTCTCTTTTCCGATCTGTTGACTGTGAAATAATTGCTATCAGTCAAGATCCTAAGAATGATCACAAGGAATTCAAGAAAGAAAATGAGCTCCCTTTCCCGATTTTAGGTGACCCTGATCGGAGCACTGCGAAAGCTTTCGGGGTGCCGATGCATCTCGGTCAATTCCCTTCAAAATCATCCTTCGTTATCGCACCTGACCGGACTGTTCGTCATGTCTACGATTGGCTATTCCGCCCACGAAATCATGTAGCAAAAATTCTCGCTGCGTTGAGCGATGTTACAGAAGGTGGACGTTTCGAATGAGTTGGGGACAAGTTCTCGCCGATGCGGGACTCAATGAACGTGAAATTCAGTCGATTCTTATCCTATCCTCCAAACCAAAATTGAAGGCATCTGAACTCGCCTCTGAACTTGGAACTACGCGACTCGATGCGTACAATTCGTTGTCACGGCTCCAAGACATTGGGCTCGTTACAACAACAGCCGATCGACCAATGAAGTTCTCATCCCCTCCTGTAAACGAAGCTGTTGAACAACTCATTGGGATGAAAAAAGAGCAATTGCGTCGTGTTGAGATTGGTTACGAAAGTGTCCTTGAAGGGCGCACAATAGAAGGTAGCAATATCAAGGAATCTCGCACCGATGAGCCAAAGTTTGCAGTGCTAAAGGAACGAGTGCATATCCACAAACGTATCGAGCAAATGGCCGAAGAAGCCCAAACAAGAATGGTTCTCATGCTAGGGGAATATGGTATTCTTGCTCTTTGTCGTGGACCCGCTGTTGAAGCAGTGAACTCTGCTGTAAAGCGGGGTGTACGTGTGCAAGTGCTCGCGAAACTTCACCGAAGAACTGTTCGTTTCTTTCAACAACTTGACGATGCAGTTGAAGTGCGTCACTCGGATGATGTCGAAACTCAAGGAGCGCTCAAAGACGAAACTGAAGTTCTTCAAATGCTCAAAATTGAAGCTAATCCTGTCGGTCGAGGTCGCGAAGACGCCGCTCTGTATGTTCTTTCAGAACAGTTTGCTGCTTCCCAGGCAAATCTCATCGATGCTATCTGGCCAGAGGCAGTACCGTTTGAACAAGCAGTGAAACGATTCACTGAGAAGCAAATTGTAGACCCCTTACGAATAGAAATTGGGCAAGGATCTTTTCTTGAAAAATTGAGAAATGCGCTTGGCGTCGATCTAGAGTTACCCGATGAGGATACGCCTTTCGATCCTGATGCAATGATTAAGGCGGGTCGTGAAGTATCTAATGCAAGACGAAGTCTTTCCGAAAATAGCCTTGCATCACTGACAATCCTCGGATTTGATTTGCATATGATGATGCGACAAGTTGGCAGAAGAGTAGGTGAGGAACTCGCCTTCACTCTCCGTTCGATTGAGGATAATATCGAGTTTCTAAACGAAATGATGGACTTGTGGGAAGCCGCTGGACTAGGAACTCTTGCTTACGAATTTGATCCGAATTTTCATGTTCGAGTCGGCCTAAATGAACTACCAGAAACAGATAATTCAGAGGTTTTACCTCTGTGGGAACTTGATGATGGTATCATCGAAGGTGCATTAGCAGCACGATATCCAGATGAAGGGGATGTACGTGTAGTCAGAGAAGAAGGATCAGGGGAAATTGATGACCTTTGGCGTTACCATCTACTCATGCAAGAGGATGAAGAAATTACAACTGAAGTTTAATCCAACTATTCTCGACATTTCAAACAATATTCAGGAGTAATCATCAAACATCGTTCTATTAGGTGAACTAACATGGAAATTACTCGCGATACACTCCGGCTCTTTACTACTTTAGCCGGGGGTCTTGTTCTCGTGGCCTATGCATATGGAGTATCACGAATGGAAGATGCTACAGCATTATGGGGGGGTGTAACTGGCTCACTCCAACGTTTCAGTATCATCTTCATGTTCGTAGCAGCCGCAGGATACCTACTCTTTTGGTGGATGGTCCTGTTTAGGATCGATGCTGCTTCCATCGCTGACTTGCGTTGGCCTTGGGGTGAAACAGATGGTGAGGGTGGTAGAAGATTGCTCATTGCCTTCGGTATATTCCTAATTCCATCGATGTTGTGGCTAGAGAGTACTGGGTTCCATCTCCGAACTGAGGCAACTTGGACACCGGCACTCGTCATTGGCATTCTCTTGTTAGTATCAATCGGGAACGTGATGTTTGGTCTTCTAGGATATTCAGCCCACATAGATGGACATCCTGAAGGCAAATGGATGATTATCGGAGCTCTTGCAATCTCAATTCAATGCATCCTCAATGACCTGATTATATGGTCCTGGAAGTTCCCGTGGTAACTCCGCTCATGAACATCGATTCATATCCTTGGGGTGAAATCATCCACCATGCGGCTCCTGACGTTTCTCCGGTTCATGCGGCAAGTCTTGAGGAAAAAGCCTGCTGATTTAGACTGGATTCAACGACAGGGTCTGCTAGCTGTGAAGTTAGCTCAAATCTTTGCTCTACGCTCGGATATTCTCTCTGTCGAGAAATGTAGACAGTTACAATCTCTGTATCAACATGCAGCTACTATTCCAAGTGAGGATGTTTTCGCTAATCTGAAAGATAGAGCACCTGAAGGGTTCATGGATTCTTTTGATTCCATTAATCATGAAGCGCTAGCGGCTGCCTCTGTCGGCCAAGTCCATCGTGGTCGTCTAAAAACCGGAGAAGAAGTAGTAGTGAAGATTATCAAATCACAGAACGAAAAGCAGTTTCGTCGTGATGTACAGAGGATGCGCCGTTGGCTTCGTATCTTCCTAATATTCTCTCCAAAATTACGTAAGGTCGGTAATCCCATGGCACTTCTGAATCACGTCGCAGATTATACCACTCGTGAACTTGATCTGCGTAATGAAATCAAGGGGGCAAAAGAATTGCAAGAAATTCAGGAACGTCTCAAAGATGACTTTCCTATGCCATTACTTCGATTCCCAGTATACTATCCACATCTCTCAAACGAACACGTACTTGTCTCAGAGTTCATCGAAGGTAAATCTCTGGAAGAGGGGATCGAAGATGCCTCACTTAGTTGGCAGACTCTACTAGATTTATTCCGAATTCATGGTGCTTTCTTATTCGGTATTGGAACATTTCACGGTGATTTACATCCAGGCAACTGCATCATCGACACTGATGGAAAATTTGTGTTCATTGACAATGGTGCCATTTGTCATGCTCCGTCTCACGTGAATGGGGCTCTGTTTCATTTCTTCGAGCAATTATCAAATCGTCAATTTAGTGAGGCATATGATGCATTACTTGCTATGTCAGATTCTCAACTGGACGGGCGACGTTTAGCAAAATATTACGCTAAAATGGACGAAATCTATGCTGGATTTGAACCCAAACCTGTAGGTGAACAAAGCCTAACTCGCGTGATGATGTTAACTGTTAGAGCTGCTGTTGAAAAAGCTGGAGCTGACTTTGGAGAAGAAGCATTTCCGATAATTAGGGCGCTAATGTATCTCGACGGTCTAGTCATACGATCACATCCTGATGTGATGCTCATAGAATCCATGGGACCTTACCTGAAAGAATTCAGAACTGGGCTCGGAATTGGAGGTGAAACAACAGCATGAAAGTCGCTTGGATTCTTGGTGCTGGCGGAGGTATTGGTGGATTTACAGCCGAGCGTCTAGCCTCTTCCGGATGGAAGATTGTTGCTAGTGGGAGAGAAAAATCACCATTGGAAGAAATTGCTGAACGTATCGGTGGAGCCGATGTTCAACCAGTGGATGCACGGGACTCAAGTGCAATGAAAACAATGGCGAAAAGTATCGTCGAGCGTCATGGTAGACTCGATGCTGTCGTTGTGGCTGTTGGATCAATACTCCTCAGACCGCTCCATGCAACCTCGGAAGATCAGGTCGAAGAGACAATTCAACAAAACCTGTTTACTGCATTCAACGCGCTTCGTGCAACTACGCCCTTGATGATGCGTGGAGAGGGAGGGCGCGTGGTTCTCTTCTCATCCGTTGCTGCAACATATGGAATGCCTAATCACGCTGCAATTGCGTCTGCTAAAGCTGCAATTGAAGGACTTACTCGCGCAGCTGCTGCGGACTATGCCAAGCGGGGGATTCGAATTAACGCAATAGCACCTGCTCTCACTAACACTGCAATGGCTGGACGACTGGTAGCAAACGATGCTGCTCGAACAATGAGTGATGCAATGCATCCTGTCGGTAGAATTGGTGAACCTGACGAAGTAGCTTCAATTGCAGCCTGGCTGGTAGATGGGGCTCCAGAATGGATGACAGGTGAGATTCTGCATGTTGATGGCGGATTGGGTCGAGTCAAGGCTCAAGAAGTCGCACGAACGTGAGCCGAACGATGGCCGAACAGAGAGTCGCCGTTGTCGGAGCCGGCATCGCTGGCCTTCATTGTGCGTCTATCCTTCTTGAAAATGGGTACGAGGTCGTCATTTTCGATCGAGAAAATGAGATTGGAGGGCGGATGCGGACGAAAATCGTCGATGGGTTCCAGTTGGACCGAGGGTTTCACGTTATGCAAACTGCTTACCCCACAGCCAAGCACATATTTGATCATAAATCAATGGGCAGTCGTAGCTTCGATCCGGGAGCCCTCATCGTAGATTCTCGAAAGGGAAAGATGAAAATTCGAAGAATGGCTGATCCATGGAGGCAACCGATTCGTGGTATCCTCAGTGGGCTCAATGGATTCGCAGGTGTTAGCGATTTACTCAAGGTCGCTCGATTACGCTCAACTGTCACACGTGGAACAATCGATTCCCAATTCGATGGAGACGATAACACTACGATGGAATACCTTCGATCATTTGGTTTCAGCCAAGGGATGATTGACAGGTTCTTCCTCCCACTATTCGGTGGAATTTTCCTTGAATCTGATTTACGAACAAGTGAACGAATGTTTCGTTTCGTGTTCCGTATGATGTCTAAGGGACGGATGGCACTTCCCCGGGACGGTATTGGTGCAGCACCAGCCACTCTTGCAAAGAAAATCGGAGATGAGCGGATGCGCTTGGGTGTCCGTATAGGAAGTTTAGAATCTGGTGCCGTTCGATTTAGAGGAGAAGCACATCGATTTGATGCTGTTGTAAAGGCCTTTTCTGAACTACCTGAAGATACTCCCCCGAGATCTGTTTGGACGATGCACTACGATGCAGAAAAAGCGCCATTTAAGTCAAAATTAATTCTTCTCAACGGAGATATTACCAATCCAAATGCGCTTGTTGCTCACGTCGCTGTACCATCCAACGTCCAACCTACTTATGCTCCAGACGGAAGGAATCTTGTGACAGTGACAATTGTTGGTGATAGGGCCGTTGCTGCCGGAATTCAAGACGCCTCGGCTATCGATGCAGGAGCACGAGCAGATCTTGGTCGCTGGTTCGGGGATGGAACTGTTTCAGGGTGGAGAACTTTAGATATCCAAAATATCGAGATGGCTTTGCCTGAAACTGGGGCAGGTGTTCGCCTTACTCATAAGCCTAGAAGTGGACCTGGAGATGTCATTGAATGTGGAGATCAACTCCTCCATGGTAGTGTGGAAGGGGCGCTGCTTTCTGCAGAGAAGGCAGCGGATGAAGTCATGAATCAACTCAGGCATCCAACAGGAGTTGATGAGCGCCCGATGCGTAGATTCTGATATGGCAATCATTCGAGAGATGACTCCAGATTCAAAATCTGCATTTAGATCTCTTATTCTCGACGATACAGCCGCAAAACCGGATCATTGGGTATTCCTCCTATATGATCAATTGAATCTAGATCTGCTTCCATTCAATGCAGAAACTCCCGACAATGTTGGAATCATACTAATCGAATCGCTAACGAAAGGAAAACTGCGACCCTATCACAAACAGAAACTTGCAGTTTTACTCTCAAATTTACGTCATTTCGCACTCGAGGCCCAAGCAGTTGGACATCCAGTCCTCTATGTTACCACAGAAGGTACCTATCGGAATGCCTTGGAAGCGCTTTCTGATCGAGGAACTATCGATATCATTCGACCTGCTGAAAGAGAAACTCGTTTGGAATTAGAACCTCTGATCCTAGATGGTATTCTGAAAGAACACAAACACCGAGGCTGGTTAACACCACAATCATGGTTTGAAGAATCTGTAGGTACTGAGCCACCATTCAGGATGGATCGATTTTATCGACGATTTAGAAGAGAGACGGGAGTCCTAATGGATCACAGTGCACCTGTTGGTGGGAAGTTCTCTTTCGATGCCGAAAATCGATATCCTTGGAAGGGAGACCCTCCATCGCCTTCCGCACCTACGTATGATAGAGACGATATCGATGTTGAAGTTGAAACATTGGTCAACCAACGATTTTCTGAACATCCGGGTATACCTGACTTATCCGTCCAACCAACAACTGCTGTACAAACAGAAATTGCACTACAATTTGCTATGAGTGTTCTACCAAATTTTGGTCCATATGAAGATGCGATGTCCAGTAAATCAAGGGGGCTCTTTCACAGCCGTTTAGCGACACTCCTGAACCTTGGCAGGTTAATGCCGCAAACCGTACTCGAACGGGCGCTTGCGACAGAAGCGCCAATCAATAGCACCGAGGGATTTGTCCGACAACTCATTTGGCGCGAATATGTACACCATGTCCACGAAATCACCAACGGATTTCGTACTTTGGATATCAATAGAACCTCGAACGAAAGGAGAGATGCTAGGTGGTGGGATGAACTTTCAGAAAAGAAGGAAGATGAAATTCATCCAAACCATCTCGGTCAACAACGACCGCTACCACAGGTGTTTTGGGGTGCAGAATCCGGTTTCGCCTGCTTAGATCACACAATACGATCCGTGATTGAAGATGGATGGACGCATCATATCCCCCGATTGATGGTGCTTGGGAACCTCGCTAATCTTCTCGATATTAATCCAAGAGAGCTCACCGATTGGTTTCATGTCGCTTTCATCGATGCTTACGATTGGGTTGTAGAACCCAACGTGCTTGGTATGGGGACTTTTGCACTTGGAGACGCTATGATGACTAAGCCTTACGTCTCAGGAACTCCTTATCTGAACAAAATGGGTGATCATTGCAAGGGCTGTTCTCTAGATCCTAAGCGAACCTGTCCAATCTCGAAACTTTACTGGGCATATCTGGAGCGACACAAATCTGCCTTCGAAGGGAATGTAAGAATGGCAATGCCTCTCCGAAGCCTTTCGAAGAGAAACAAGCAACAAAAGCATGAGGATGCAGCAGTATTCGTTTCCGTTTCAGATACGTTTCAAAGAGGAGAGATATGGAAACCTGAAAAGCTAGTGTCACAAATTCAAAGTCAATGATTCCATAAACATGGCATTCAAGCAATAGATATGGCAGACTATGGCCCGAGGTCTCCAGCATCTCGTGGAATGGCTCAGTTTGACAAGACAATTAATCCGGAATATTATGAGACTGTGAAGGCCAATAACAAGGCAATTCGAGGGCTCTTAGGAATTCAGATAATATTGGCTCCAATTGCTATTTATGCTTGGCCTACTGTGTGGCTTTGGGAGGCTGGCTTATCTGCCAATAATCCAGGTGAGGCATTTTTTGTTTTAGTTGCAATTTTGTTGACTTCAGTTTCTGCTATCCCGATAGGACTGATACTTCCGAAGTTAGCAACCCGTGGAATAAAGCCGGAAGATCTTGATGAAAAGTGGGCAATTGAAACCTATGCTCTGATTTTTACAACCCCACTTGGAATGATTTGGGTAGCGCTCTGGATTTGGTGTCTACCCAATGTCTGGACCCTTTTGCCATTGGGTCCTTGGCAGGTTAATTGGTGGAAGATCTTCCCATACATTGGCATTGTTCCAATGAGTATGATGGGTTTGATGGGGTTGCCAGCCTTAGCAAGAAATCTAAAAAATCCAATCACAAAAGAAGACACTGAAGATATGAACAGAATCGAAGTGATTCAAAGTAATCCAGGACAAGAAATCATTGTCCGTATAGTCGAACCTCATTACAAGAACGATGCATGGATCGGACTCTACAGTGCTGGATCCGGAGACAACGAACATGGAGGCCGTTGGAAATGGATGCGCGATGTAGATGCCAATCA
>MDSV01209350.1_pt1 | contig 50126 bp, 48 predicted proteins | sample 810851 | NCBI WGS metagenome assembly MDSV01 (sample SAMN05326640, study PRJNA326480) | marine metagenome | isolation source: seawater | place: Atlantic Ocean: North East | collected 2012
AGGTCGTTGTAGTTGTCTGCGTTGGGGTTGGTGCAACCAGGAACTGGAACTTCTGGGAACACGATGGACACGCCTTCCGCTTGGAAGGTGTTGGTCGCTTCGTCATCCCACTGGAAGTTCATGGTCAAATTAACCACCCCATCGGTGGTGAATTGACCGATCAACACACGACCATCGGAGCCTGCCTCAGCATCCGCGCTTTGGTTGGGGAGCAAGAACCAAGACCCACCGATGAAGGTGTCCACGGTGAAACCTCCACCGTTTTCGAAAGCCGCGAAGTACGCGTCCATGCCGACTTGCTGCACGTCACTGGTTCCATTGGAATCCTCAGAACCGATGGTGAACCAGCTGTCGTATTGCAACGAAGGAAACGCGCCGAAGAACGCAGGGTTGATGGTTTGAGCGAGGACCGCACCAACTGCGTCTTGATAGAAAGACGTAGAAACACCCACCACCATGGGGGCTGTCTCAAGGGCGTAAACCGCCACAAGCTCATCCGTGGGGTTGTCAAACGTGGCGTAAACGCGGTAGGTCGTGCCGTTGGCAGTCTCAGCGACAGCTTCGTACTCCATGCCAACAAAATTGGCCAGAGCCATGCTCGACATCAACGCTGTGAGTGCAGCAGTAAACAAGTGCTTCATTGGAAACAAATTATGAGGGCGGGGCCCGGTTTTTTTGATTAATCGACTCGTAATGCCTCTTCGTCGCGAGGCGTTGGCTTTAAAGCTACAAAAAATCTCATCAACTCAGCGCACCCCCGGTCACCCCATGTGCGGGTCTCCTGAATAATCAGCCCGGGTGCGTTACCCCAACAAGCGCTTGACCAAAGAGGCTGTCGAAGGATCGTGCAAGATCTCGTCGTTGTGCTTGCCCTCCAATTCTGGGAGCAGGGCGTTGGCCATGGCTTTGCCCAATTCAACACCCCATTGGTCGAAACTCGCGATGCCCCAAAGCACCCCCTGCACGAAGATGCGGTGCTCGTGCAAAGCGACAAGCATCCCCAAGGACTTGGGAGACAAAGCGTCAAACAGGAAGAACGTCGAGGGCCTGTTTCCCGGGAAGAAGCGATGGGGCTCTCCTACGGGGGCCTTGCGCCCTTGCAACAAAGCCTCTGCCTGCGCCAGCGCATTGGCCAAAAGCATCCGATGCATTCCTTCATGCTCACTCGTGGGCGTTTTGAAAGCCACGAAATCGACGGGATGAATTTCCGTTCCCTGGTGGAGCAACTGGAAAAACGCATGCTGGCTGTTGGTTCCAGGTTCTCCCCACACGACCGCACCTGTGTTCCAAGTCACGGGCTTCCCGTCGCGCCCCACAAATTTGCCATTGCTCTCCATGTCAGCTTGCTGCAAATAAGCCGGCAACCGACCAAGGTCTTCGGCATAGGGCAACACAGCGTGGGAACGGAAACCGAGGGCATTCTGATTCCAGTGTCCGAGAAGGGCAAGGAGCACGGGCACATTCTCCTCCAATGACGTGTGTCGTGCGTGTTGGTCGACCGCACGGGCACCCGCCAAGAATGCCTTGAAGTGTTCAGAACCGATGGACAGTGCAATGCACACACCGACCGGGCCCCACATGGAGTAACGTCCACCGACCCAATTCTCAAAGCCAAAGGTTTGGTCCTCTGAAATGCCGAAGGCACGCGTTCCTTCTAAGTTGGTGGAGACCGCCACAAGCTGTTTGGATGCCGTTCCTCCACCAGACTCAAGCCATGACTTGGCAATGCGGGCATTGGCCATCGTCTCTTGTGTGGTGAAGGTCTTGCTGACGACCACAATCATGGTCGTCTGTGGATCCAGGTCCTGCAACACCGAAGCCACATGGGCGCCGTCCACGTTGCTGACGAAATGACATCGGGGACCACAAGAGAAGCGCCGCAACGCTTTCACAGCCATGGCTGGCCCGAGGTCAGAACCCCCAATGCCAATGTTGACCACGTCTGTCACCTCGCCCTTGGTATGCAAAGCGTGCACCTTGTCCACGAAGTCAAGCATGCGCCCGCGGACCTCGAGAACCTCGGGCAAGACGTCCTGTCCATCCACCCCATAACCATCGCCATCTTCTCCGCGCAAGGCCATGTGAAGCACGGCCCTGCCTTCTGTGGTGTTCAATTTGACACCTTCAAACAAGTCGGCGATGGCACCAGACAAGTCCGCTTCTTCGCCCAAGGCGATCAACGCGTCTTTCACCTCCGCATCCCACCTTTGCTTGGACGCATCGACGTGCAACCCATCCAAATCCCAGGACAGGGTCTCCACACGTGAGGCGTCTTGCGCAAACGCATCCCGCACATCCATGTCCCGCTTCTCCAAGGCCAGGGCTTCCAGCCTCATCTGCGCCTCAGATTCGGACAGCCGGAAAGGCCGCCACGCTTGCCCGTTTGTCATGCTTACTTGGATTGGCTGCCCGTGGCGTTCAAATCTTCAAAGGCTTGGGTCAAACGCGCCACAAACGCCTCCTCTCCTTTTCTCAACCACACACGCGGATCGTAGTGCTTTTTGTTGGGCACGTCCTCCCCTTCCGGGTTGCCGATTTGGGCTGCGAGGTAGTCCGCCTTGCCTTGCACGTAATCGCGCACGCCGGACAAAAAGGCCCACTGCATGTCTGTGTCGATGTTCATCTTCACTGTGCCGTACCCGATGGCCTCACGGATCTCCTCCAGGCTCGAACCGCTTCCGCCGTGGAACACAAATTCCACGGGCTGCGCTTCGGTGTTGAACTTCTCCTCAATGTGCTTCTGGCAGTCGTTCAAAATGCTTGGGCGCAACTCCACGTTTCCAGGCTTGTACACTCCGTGGACGTTTCCGAAGGCCGCCGCGATGGTGAAGTTGGGCGAAATGGCACGGAGCATCTCATACGCTTCCGCGACCTCCTCAGGCTGCGTGTATAAGCGGCTGCTGTCGATGTCGGTATTGTCCACACCATCCTCCTCGCCCCCGGTCACGCCGAGCTCGATTTCAAGGTGCATGTCAATGGCCGCCATGCGCTTTAAGTAGGCCGCGCATGTCTCAAGATTCTCCGAGAGGCTCTCTTCACTCAGATCAATCATGTGCGAGCTGAACAACGGCTTTCCTGTGGCTGAAAAGTGCTTTTCTCCTGCGCCGAGCAAGCCATCCACCCATGGAAGAAGCTTCCGCGCGCAGTGGTCGGTGTGAAGAATCACCGAGACGCCATACGCCTCGGCCAGCGTGTTCACGTGGTGGGCACCAGCAATGGCACCAAGAACTGCCGATTGTTGGGCATCCATGGACAACGATTTGCCTGCATTGAACTTGGCACCGCCGTTGGAAAACTGAATGATGACGGGAGAATCCGCTGCTTTGGCAGTCTCCATGACCGCATTGATGCTGTTGCTTCCAATGACATTGACCGCGGGAAGCGCGTACCGGTGCTTTTTGGCGTGTGCCCAAACGTCTGACACTTGAGATCCGGTGAGGACCCCGGCAGGAAATTGACTCATGCTTTCGGTTGATTTGGGCGCAAAATTACTCCCCACAACAACGCACTCCTAATCCGTCAAGGAAGGAGTGCCAAGCTCTGTTGGGCCTGCATGGCTTCTGGCGAATCCGGATGCAGGGCCATCGTGCGTTCGTATGCCCGAACGGCCAATTCGCGGTCCTTGAGGTGCTCGTCGTAGATGAAGGCGACCAAGAAGGCACAAAGCGGTCTTTTGTCAAAGGTTGAATAGCCGTCATGCACATCCTGCAATTGCAGAATGGCTTCGTCAAACTTCCCCGCAGAAATCAACAAGTCTGCACGACGGAACAACGCTTCGGGAACAAAGGCGTGCCCCCCCTCCATTCGGGCAAACTCCGCGTATTTGACCATCAAGGATTGCCGAATGTCAACACGCAGCGAGTCGCCTTCAAACGCGACACGCTCCAAATCCTGGATTTCATGAAGCAACGAGGGCTGCTGCGGCCCGCAGGAAAAGAACAGAAGACCCAGGCCCAATGCCACAACCGCCAAACCTTGCCACCCTGATTTAGCCACGCTTTTTGCTTTTTGGGAAACGCATCTTGTATTCCACAGGCACCTTGCCCAATCCAATGTCCCGAAGCTTGCCGTGGAGCAGAAGTCGCTTTGCTGCTGGGATGTGGTCGGGAATCATCAATCCATCAAGGTGATCGTTTTCGTGTTGGACGATGCGCGCAGCCAAGCCGTCCAACTGCTCTTCCACCAAATTCCAGTCTCGGTCGTAGTACTCCACGCCCAATTTGATGGGACGAGTTACTGGTTCGCGAATGCCCGGAATGCTCAAACACCCCTCCTCCATGACGTTTTCCTCTTCCGCCATGTCAAAGAGCACGGGGTTGATCATGACCCGCTTGAAATCACGGCACCCCGGATCGCCATCTTCCCCTTCTCCGAAAGGGCTCCCATCCGCAACAAACAAACGCAGGGACAGGCCGATTTGAGGTGCTGCCAAACCCACGCCATCTGCGGCATACATGGTCTCCCACATGTCGTCAATCAAAGAGGACAAGTCGGGATGATTTTGTTCCACCTCCTCTGCTTCTTTCTTCAGCACGGGATCACCGTAGGCCACAATCGGTCGAATCATGTTTCAAAGATAACCCGCACACGCGCTGCAGCCCTTCACCGCATTACCTTCGCGTCACATGTCGCAACTGAACACGATTCCTGAAGCCATCGAGGCCATTCGACGCGGAGAAATCATCATCGTCGTTGACGACGAGGACCGCGAAAACGAAGGCGATTTTCTCATCGCGGCAGAACACGCCACGCCCGAAGTCGTCAACTTCATGGCCACCCACGGAAGGGGCTTGATTTGTGCGCCTCTGCTTGAGTCACGCTGCGACGAATTGGAATTGGATTTGATGGTGCAAACCAACAACGCGGCCTATGAAACGCCGTTCACCGTCTCTGTCGACCTGATGGGGCACGGATGCACCACTGGCATTTCCGCAAGCGATCGGGCCAAAACCATCCAGGCGCTCATTGACCCGCAAACGCAGCCCAGCGAATTGGGCAAGCCCGGACACATCTTCCCGTTGCGCGCCAAACCCGGAGGCGTCCTTCGCCGACCTGGCCACACCGAGGCTGCTGTAGACTTCGCGCGATTGGCTGGTTGCAAACCCGCGGGGGTCATCGTGGAAATCATGAACGAAGATGGAACCATGGCCAGGCTTCCCGAACTGCTTGAATTGGCCAAGCTTCACAACATGAAGCTTGTGTCCATTGCCGATTTGATTGCGCACCGCCTCGAACACGAAAGCCTGATTCAGTCCACAGCTGAAGTGGAGCTCAACACCGCGTTTGGTGCGTTCAAGGCAATCAATTTCCGCCAGACCACCAACGACGTGGATCATTTGGCGCTCGTCATGGGAGAATGGACCGAAGACGAGGCCGTGCCCGTGCGCATTCACGCATCGAGCATGGTTGCGGACATCTTCCAAGTGACCGATTTTGGCAAAGGGCCTGAGCTGCACCAAGCCATGAAACAAATTCAGGCCGCGGGCAAAGGGGCTGTCATCTTCCTCAACAAGACGCGTCACGGCGGAGGGTTGGCAGACGAATTGAACGCCTACAATGAGATGAAGCGCGCCAAACAACACGGCAGTTTCCCGCAACTCGATTCCAAGGACCGCGGCATTGGCGCCCAAATTCTCCGATCCCTCCGAATCAAAAACATGGTGTTGTTGAGCAATTCTGACCAACCGACGGGTGCTGCGGGCTACGGCTTGACCATCCAACGGATTGAGCCGATTCAACGCGATTGAATCCGCGCTTTCACGAAAGTAAAGGGCACAAAAAAAGCCTGCGTTGTCGCAGGCTTTTTTTGATGAAACACCTCAAGGATTACTCTTTGTTGGCCTTCTTGTCAAACTTCCCATACTTCTGGCGGAACTTGTCGATACGCCCTGCAGTGTCCACGAACTGGGCCTTCCCTGTGTAGAAGGGGTGGCTCTTGTGGCTCACTTCCACTTTCACGAGGGGGTATTCGTTGCCGTCCTCCCACTGAATGGTTTCTTTGGTTTCAGCAGCCGACTTGCTCAAAAAAGAGTACTCGTTGCTCATGTCCTTGAATACCACCAAGCGGTAGTTGTCGGGGTGGATGCCTTCTTTCATGGTTGCAAAATTAGGAGTGCAAATGTAAGCAATGCGTTTCAATTTGCGTCCATCACCTCAACGAAAAGTGGCGGGCCGTTCACAATTCCACTTATTAACATACTCTTTCTCAAAGAACCGACACAAAGATTTGCCTGTGTGGCGTTACCTCTTTTATTTTAGCATAGTTAAAGTGAGTTTAGCGTAGAGCTAAGCATCAAGTGATAATTTGGTTAAGTTGGTCCCGCTCCGAAACGTCGGAGCGGGATTTTTCTTTCGCACGCTGTTTGCCATCCAGCAAGCATCCATCATGCTTCGGACTTGTGCACCACGCGCCGTGAGCATTCCTCCGCTGAGGTGTTCACATTCATGGGTTGAGGCACCGAAATTTGGAGTGTGATTGCCCCCATTCTTCTCCCCTTGTTCTCCCTGCTCTTCGCCCTTGTGGAATCCCCCACACCTGTGCTCGAATGGAATGTCGTTGAACGCACCGAAAAGGCCTGCGTCATCGAACTGACGTTGGCCACAACCGGCGAGACCGACTTGAGCAAACTCAGTCTGGTGCCAAGTCCATCCTCTCCCCTTCGTTTGGTGCATTCCTCTCCCCTGTCCTGTGACGAACATTGGATCAAGAACAACACGCATCATTGGATGTGGCGGGACCATCCTGAAGTCATGTCGCTCACCTTGCATTTGGAATGGGACGACCTCATTGCCACTCCGGACATTCCCCTTCTCGACATCGCATGGGAGCACATCGCATATGGCGAGAGACAACGATGGACGCTGGGTACGATTGTGCTTCCGGGCATGGCTCCTGAAGAGAGTTCTCCCGAACCTGAAGCCCAACGAACTGCAAAGCGACTCCAAGACAACCTTGCTGAAGTCACCTTAACCGTAAGTCAGATTCAAGAAGGCGCCTTCGTCAAAATCACCGAATACATCCCCGCGCATTGCACTTGTGAAGTGACCGAATCCGCAGGAGCCGCCCTCCGCAAAGAAGAAAACGCACAGATTTTCCTCTGGTTCCAAGCTCCTGGAGCCGATGATTTGACCCCCTCGTACAAACTCAAATGTGCCTCGAACGTCCAAAACACGGCCTTCGATGGGGAAATGGAGGTCGCGTTTGGAACTCGGACGAAAACATCGCATATTGCAAGTGTTGAATGGGTTGGGGATTCCCCTGCCTTGAATGAAAACATGGAACTGGACCTATCACCTGACACTCAGTCAGTTGTGGTGTCAGCATTGACTGCGACAGACACCCAACCGGACGCAAGCCCCATCGACGGCTTGTCGTTTGCTGTGCAGTTGCTCGCCAACCACAAGGACTTGACCGCTCGGGAGGTGTCAGCGAGTCTCAACTATCAGGGAGGCTATTCCATATTCCGTCACGAGGGCTGGCACAAGTACTTGACTCCAGAGGAGGAAACGTACGCAGACGCCCACACTTTGCGTTCTCACATTTGGGAATCGACCTCGGCCACAGACGCCTTTGTCACCGCTTCCCTCGAAGGTGAACGCATCAGCATTCAAGAAGCCTTGCTGTTGTCGAACCAAAATTGGATCCCGTAAACAACATGTCTCCGCGCGCCACTGACTGGAAGGCCTCCGTGCAAGGCTATCACGACTACCTCGTCCTCGAAAGGGGATTGAGCAAGAATTCTGTGATGGCGTACATGCGGGACATCAAACAGTTCATGGAATTTGCGGTGAACGAGGAGCGGGTGAAGGCACCGATGGACATCGAGCTGCCGCACGTGGAACGCTTCCTGGGTCACTTGTACGACCGTGGCTTGGCGCGCAACAGCCAAGCACGCATGCTCAGCGGAGTCCGAAGTTTCTGCAAGTATCTGCGCATCGAAGGCATCATGGACACCGACCCCATTCAGTTGATCGAGGCCCCGCGTCCTGAACGCAAATTGCCCGATGTGCTGACGGTGGAGGAAATTGAGCAAATCATCAATGCGGTGGACATGAGCCGTCGCGAAGGCGTGCGAAACAAAGCGATGCTTGAGGTGCTCTACAGTTGCGGCCTTCGGGTGTCGGAGCTCATTGATTTGCAACTCTCCAAAGTGGACCTCATCGACGGGTTGGTGCGCGTGATCGGAAAAGGAAACAAAGAGCGTGTTGTCCCCATCGGCCAGCAAGCTTGCGACTCCATTGACGACTACTTGAGTCACTACCGCGCCAACATCATCCCGCTCAAAGGGCACGAAGACACCTTGTTCTTGGGACGTCAGGGGCGCAAGATGACCCGTCAGATGGCCTTCACGTTGCTCAAGCGCAGCGTTGTGGCCGCCGGCATTCGGAAAAATGTCAGCCCTCACACCTTCCGCCACAGTTTCGCCACCCATCTGATTGAAAGTGGTGCAGACTTGCGTGCGGTGCAAGAAATGTTGGGGCATGCCCAAATCACCACCACGGAGATTTACACCCACTTGGACGGCCGATTCTTGAAAAATCAGGTCAGCCAGTACCACCCCCGAAGCGAATCCGCGGAGAACAACATCGCCGACGCTGCTTCCTAAGCGGCCTCAGGCTTCCCCTTCTTTCTTCCACATTTGGCTCCACTCAGCTTGGGCCTTGTTGAGCATGACTTCAGGATGGTCGAGCCCTTCATGTGCAATGCCATTCAAATGGAGATGCTCGAACACCTTCGACAACACTTGAGAGGCATTCTTGACCTCCACTGGCGCAGCCTTGGTTTGCTTGCTGAGCTTTTGACCTTGGTTGTTCTGCATCACCGGCACGTGGGCGTAACGGGGTGTCACCACATTCAACGCTTGTTGCAGTGCCACATGTGCCCCGGTGGATGACAGCAAATCCGAGCCTCGGACCACATCGGTGATGCTTTGCTCTGCATCGTCCACCACCACAGCGAGGTGATACGCCCAATGGCCATCTGCGCGAAGGACAGTCACATCGCCCACGGCTTCGCGTGCCATGGACTGCATGCCTTGAATGCGGTCGTCCCAGACCAAAGCTTGAGCTTTGGGCATCTTAAATCTCCAAGAACGCGGCGCCACACCTCTCGGAAGGCCATCACGACAAAATCCTGGATACACTTCCAATCCGTTCGCTTCCGCCAACACTTTTCGGGTGCACGCGCAACCAAAGGCAAGGTCTGACTGGATCATCTCATCCAAGGCCGCACGATACTTTTCGTGACGGTCACTCTGGTACACCACGGGGCCATCCCATGTGAGTCCAAATCCCTCAAGCGTCCGTAAAATGTCGTCTGCCGCACCTTCCACCTCCCTCGGCGGATCCAAGTCGTCCATGCGCACAAGCCACTTTCCGCCATGAACCTTGGCGTCCAACCAGCTGGCCACGGCTGCGACCATGGATCCCAGATGCAGGCGGCCTGTGGGTGACGGAGCAAACCGTCCGACGTACGGACGGCGAGGCGTCATCCCCGAACAAGCTTGCGGTACTTGATGCGCTTGGGGCCTTCGTCGCCCAGGCGCTTCTTGCGGTTTTCCTCGTACTCGCTGTACGTTCCTTCAAACCAGTAGGATTGGCTGTCCCCCTCAAAAGCGAGGATGTGGGTGCAGATGCGGTCCAGGAAATAGCGGTCGTGGCTGATGACCACGGCACACCCTGCGAACCCTTCGATGCCTTCTTCCAACGCACGCAACGTGTTCACGTCGATGTCGTTGGTTGGCTCGTCCAGCAAGAGCACATTGGCTTCTGTCTTGAGGGTCATGGCCAAGTGAAGCCGGTTCCGTTCTCCACCGGACAACACGCCACACTTCTTCTGCTGGTCGGCGCCGTTGAAGTTGAACTTGCTGACGTAAGCCCGGCTGTTGAAGAGCTGGCCTCCAATCTCCACATGCTCGTTGCCGCCTGACACGACTTCCCACACTGTTTTGTTTGGATCGATGTCAGCATGACGTTGGTCTACGTAGCCAATCTTGACCGTTTCGCCCATGTCGATGTTGCCCCCGTCCGGGGTCTCTTCGCCCATGATCATGCGGAACAGGGTGGTCTTTCCAGCGCCGTTGGGGCCGATGATGCCCACAATGCCCGCAGGCGGAAGTTGGAATGTGAGGTTCTCCACGAGGAGCTTGTCCCCAAACGCTTTGGTCAGGCCGCTGGCCTCGATGACCTTGTTTCCCAGGCGAGGGCCGTTGGGAATGGGAATGTTGAGTCGGGCGTCCTTTTCCTTGGTGCCCTCCGCAAGCATGCTCTCGTAGTTGTTGATGCGGGCCTGATTCTTGGCGCGGCGTCCCTTGGGGCTTTGGCGAATCCAATCAAGCTCGCGGTCAAGTTCTTTCCGGCGCTTGCTCTCGTGCTTCTCTTCTTGGGCCAAACGCTTGCTCTTCTGCTCCAACCACGACGCGTAGTTGCCCTCGTAGGGAATGCCCTCGCCTCGGTCGAGTTCGAGAATCCACCCCGCCACGTTGTCGAGGAAGTAACGGTCGTGCGTCACGCACAACACCGTGCCCTTGTATTGTTCGAGATGCTGCTCCAACCAATCGATGGACTCTGCGTCGAGGTGGTTGGTCGGCTCGTCCAACAACAACACGTCAGGCTGCTGGAGCAACAAGCGACACAAGGCCACCCGACGGCGCTCCCCCCCACTCAGCTCAGCAATCTTTTGGTCGTCTGGCGGGCAGCGAAGGGCGTCCATGGCGATGCTGAGCTTGGTGTCGAGCTCCCACGCATCAAGGGCATCGATTTTGTCTTGGACTGCCGCTTGACGGTCCATGAGCTTCTGCATCTTGTCGGGATCGTTCAGGATTTCTTCGTCCATGAACTTCATGTTGATCTCCTCGTACTCCTTCAACACGTCCACAATTTCTTGGGTGCCTTCCTCCACGATTTCGCGCACGGTCTTGGATTCGTCCAGCTCAGGCTCCTGCGAGAGATAGCCTACGGTGTACCCATCGGCCCACACCACGTCGCCCTGAAAGGCCTCGTCCAGGCCCGCAATGATTTTCATCACCGTGGACTTGCCCGCGCCGTTGTTTCCGATGATGCCAATTTTGGCCCCGTAGAAGAACGAGAGGTAGATGTCCTTGAGGATGTGCTTGCCGGTGGGAGTCGTCTTGTTGACCTTCACCATGCTGAAGATGACTTTCTTGTCGTCCGACATGAAGGGAGAGATTCAGGGTAAAACAAAAGGCGCGAGGCCCGCACGAAGTTAGGCCTCAGGAGAGCCTTGAACCAAGGTCAGCACGGTGATTTCAGGAGGCATTCCCACACGTCCTGGAAAGCCCAAGACGCCAAATCCGCGATTGACGTGAAGGTACTGCTGGCCTTCGAGGTACAATCCACCCCAACGCTTGTACGTCAAGGACGAGGGTGACCATTTGATGCCCAACCATGGAATTTCAATGCCCATCTGCATCCCGTGCGTGTGACCGCTCAAGGTCAGCTCCACAGGCGCCTTGTCGTTCATGATTTCCAATTCGTAGTGGGTTGGGTCGTGGCTCATCAACATTGTAAAGGCGTTCTCTGCCCCACTCCCCTCGAGGGCTTTGTCCAAATCGCCGCTCTGGCGGAACCCTTTGCCCCAATTCTCCACCCCCAAGAGCACCATGCGTTCGCCGTCCTTTTCCCAAACCACATGTTCGTTGTCGAGCATCTTGAATCCCATGCGCGACTGGATGTCCTTCAGCTGGGCGATGCTCGCGGCACGCTCCTCCCTGGTGAAGGGCCCGTAGTCCGCGTAGTCGTGGTTGCCCATGACACTGAATTTGCCCAAGGGCGCTTTCAAATTGGCAAAGGCCTCAACCCAGGGCTCCGCTTCCGCCGCCAACTCGTTCACCAAGTCTCCCGTGAACAAAACCACATCGGGTTTCAGGGCTTGGACTTTTTCGAGAGCTGCCAGCACAGGTTCGGGCGTTCCATCGAACGAGCCCAAGTGCGCGTCGCTCAACTGCACCACTTTGAGCCCCTCAAACGCCTTGGGCACCTTGGGGTGACGCACCCTGATGTCGCGCACCTTATACGCGTACTTGCCCCGAGTGATTCCGTATCCCATGCCCAAAAACGCAAACACCCCCAACCCTTGCCCGAGGATGTTGAGGAACGATCCGCGGGCCATGGCGCCTTCGGTGGTTTGGCCTGTCACTTTCAGCCAACCCAACACGCCCAAGGCCCGAAGCTCGTCCACCACTTGAACCGCACTCACGAAAAGCTTGGGGATGGTCAATGCAAATGTCACCGAGATGATGGTGCGCAGCAGGACCGGATGGGTGCCTCGCCACGTGGGCCACATGAAAAATGCGGCCAAAAACGCGGCCCACACCACCACGTGGATGGACCACCACACCGTCTTCGCAGTGGGCCACCAAGACATGGCCCCGTAGGCCTTCCACAACGACCGAAACGTCAAGGTTTCGAGAATCAAAAAGAAGACGGTGACGAAGGTCAATCCAATCAAAATGCGCTCTAGCATGGGGTGGGCGTTCTCAAGGAGGGCAAAGATACGTCCACGTTACCTCGCGGGAGGGGCGGTTGTTCACCCCAAGGCCGCTTCCAGCGCGTCCAAAGACGCATCGGTGGCCAGTGGGGAGAGTCCGCTTGACGAAAGCACGTGAATGGAGCTGACCGCCGCAACTTCAGCGGGTGCCTCTTGCATCCATCGGTGCACGCCCCTCAAGTCGTGGGTGGCCATCATCACGCTTCCGCCGCAATTCAGGTGGGTGGTGAGCATCCCCCAAAGATGCCGTTGACCGCGGACGTCCAAAAAAGCCGTCGGCTCGTCCAACATCAACCAATCGTTCGATTGCAGCATGGCCCGAGCGACCATCACCTGCTGCGCCTGTCCGTCGCTCAGCGTGGACAGCCTTTGGTTCATCCAAGGCTCCAACTGAGGGTGATGCGACACCGCCTCTTCCCATGGGCCGGACAACGACAGCACTTCCGCGACGGTGAGCCCCACGTGCTTGGGCGGCATAGAGGGCACAAAAGCCACGTGCTTCCCCCAAGCTCGGGCGTCGTTCGTGTGCAACTTGCCCTCCCCTTGATCCAACGTAATCTGTCCGGCAAGAGGGGCTTGGACCCCCAGAACGGTTCGGAGCAAGGTGGTCTTTCCTGTCCCATTGGCTCCGAGCACAACGTGCATGCCCCCCGCACCGAATGTCATGGTAAGAGGCTCCATACAGGGATGCTTGTGCCCGACATGTGCGTTGTTCAAGACCAAGTTCATGACCAATCGTGGGTTCGTTTCCACAACACGGCCAACACGACAGGCGCACCGAGGATGGCCAACACCGCATTCAAAGGCCAATGCATGGCCAAGCTGTCCGTCCATCTCACCACACCGTCGGCGAGCAACGCCAGCAATGCACCCCATACGCCAATGCCTTGGATGGCGTCCATGTGACCTCGCTTGGGATGAAAAAAGCGGTAGACATGTGGGGTCGCCAGACCGAGGAATGCGAGGGGGCCACACACCGAGGTCACCACGCCCAAGACCAAGCCGGTCAACAACAAAATCTCCAAATGGAGGCGGGCCTTGGGGACGCCCATGGTTTGGGCCAAATCCTCTCCAAGCGTCCACATGTCCAACCATTTGGCCCGGCGAATCATCCACATGCCCAACAGCAACTGAAGCGCCACACAGGACGTCGCCTGCAAAAAGCTGGCTTTGCCAAACGTCCCCATGCCCCAGAACACATAGGTCTGCAGGGCCTCGGCCGTGGCGGACGATTGCAACACCGTCACCACGGCGCTGACGGCGTAGCTGATCATCAGTCCAAACACCAAGGTGGTCACGGGAGACACGAAGCGGCGTGCCCCCACGCCAATCAACAGCAGCACCGCAAAACACCCCATGGCAGCGGCCATCCACGCCGGAAGCGCCAAGCCGAGCAGCACCGCCAATGCGACACCAAGCGATCCCCCAGAGGTGATTCCCAAGACGCCTGGTCCGGCCAATGGATTGCGAAACCAAGTCTGCATAAGTAACCCCAACCATCCGAGCAAGGTGCCAGAGGTCATCGCCGTCAGTGCCCGGGGCCACCTCACCTCCTTCACGATCGTGGCGTGCAATTCATTCACCTCCCCGGCCGTCAACAACGCGCCCAAAAGCTCCCCCCATGCAATGTCAACCTCGCCCAAGGCAACATGCAAGACGAGGGCCAACAACATCAACAGAAAAACGAGACGGGTCTTCATGGCTGTCGGGAAGGTCGCTCGAGTTTTTCAAACACCCCATGGGGTCCCTCAGAATTCGATTGCACCAACGCAGCCAAATCTTCGAGCACCCATTCGGGATGCGCCACCACTTCGCCGAAATAGTCTACCGTTGCGGTGTTGCACACCCAGACTTCATCGACGGCCTTCATCACCTCTGCATGTCTGGGGTCCATCGCCAACACGTCGCCTTCGTTGACCCCATCTTTGTCGTACGTCACGAGCACCCAAGCGTCTGTCTTTGACACCAATTCCAGCATGGACTCCAGACTCAAGGCCACATTGCTTTGGTCGTCCACGGTCTCCAATGCATAAGTGCCTCCAGCATCTTCGATCCACTGCGCCACGAAGCTGCCCTTGCCCGGAGCGTGCCAAACGCCGTCTGCCACGCTTCCCGTGAACACCCGTTTGCCATTGTCGGCAGAGGCATGCGTGGCTGCGACATAGCGGGCTTCGACGGCCTTGAATGCCTCTGCGCCTGCGGTCGAATCTCCGGCAAGCCATGCCAAGGCCACCATCCACTCTGCCCGTCCAAGGGGATAGGGCTCCAGGTATTCCGTCACGGGAACCCAGGGCCAGTTTCGTTCTCCCAAGTCTTGATTTGGGCCCGTCAAAATGCTCCCGGGATTCACCACCGTGATGACTTCCGCATTCAACCCGCCATCTCCGCTCACATCTCGAACTGCAGTCGAGTCCGCCCAAGCCAACACCCCTTCGTTTCTCAAATATTTCAGCGAAGTGCACCCACGCCAACCGTCCAACCCTGCACCTTCCTCAAGCAGATGCACATGGGTGGTGCTCGTCGTCACGAAGCCCCTGTCGCGGTCGACGACCACGTGCGGCACGTCCTCCCCCACATCAACCCCGACTCGGCTGTTCGCGACTGACACCGTGGCTAGCGCTTTTCCAGTGCGGGGTTGGCGCACGACAAGTGTGGTTTGGCCTTGGTCGGACTCTGCCCACGCAAAGCCTTTCGCATGCTTGGGCTGAATCCAACCTGTCTTCACCGCGTCTCCCTTCTCTCCGGCAGGTTGGCAGCCGAGGAGGAAAATCCCCACCAGACAAAGCCAACCCAAACCGCGAAGAGGTGCTCGAAACATGACCTCAAAGGTAGGACCTCTGCGTACCTTCGGGTCATGGCGAAGGACAAACAGCTGGCGCAGAATCTCAACGACGACCGCATGCGCATGCGCCTTTCTGACCTGGAACGCATTTTGAGCAAGGTGCGCCAAGGCGGGGGACCCAAGCGCATCGAAAAGGAGCACGCCAAGGGGAAATGGACGGCACGCGAACGTTTGGACCGGTTGTTCGACCCGGGATGCGAACGGCTCGAAATCGGCGCCTTGGCGGGTCATGGCATGTACGAGGACGAAGGTGGTTGCCCCGCGGGAGGGGTTGTGATTGAAATGGGGCGCATCCATGGCAAACCCTGCCTTGTGGTGGCCAACGACGCCACCGTCAAGGCCGGTGCATGGTTCCCCATCACAGGCAAGAAAAACCTTCGCGCCCAAGAGATTGCCCTCGACAATCGGCTGCCCATCATCTACCTCGTGGACAGTGCAGGCGTGTACTTGCCCATGCAGGACGAGATTTTTCCAGACAAGGAGCACTTTGGACGGATGTTTCGCAACAACGCGCGACTCTCCTCGGCAGGCATTCCACAGATTGCGGCTGTGATGGGCAGTTGCGTCGCCGGCGGCGCCTACCTCCCCATCATGAGCGACGAAAGCATCATCGTGGAGGGCTCCGGCTCGATTTTCTTGGCAGGAAGCTACCTGGTCAAGGCCGCCATTGGTGAAACCATTGACAACGAGACGCTCGGAGGCGCGGCCACCCACGATGAAATCAGTGGCGTGACCGATTACCGCTGCAAAGACGAAGCCGAGGCCCTCGCGCACATTCGGACGCTGGTCTCTCACTGGGGCGACCTCGGACCCACGGCGGGTTTCCAACGCGACGACGCGGCGCTGCCAGCCGGCCCTTCCCCCTGCGCCGTGCTGCCGGATGCGCGTACGGAACCCTATGACACGTACGAACTCATTGCCTCCCTCACGGACGAAGGCAGCTTCACCGAATACAAAAAGGGCTATGGCAAAACGCTGGTGTGCGGCTACGCGCGCATCGATGGATGGAGTGTCGGGCTGGTGGCCAACCAACGCAGTTTGGTCAAAAGCAAGAAGGATGGCCTGCAATTTGGCGGAGTCATTTATTCCGACAGCGCTGACAAAGCCGCGCGATTCATCGCCACTTGCAACCAGCGAAACGTGCCTCTCGTGTTTCTGCAAGACGTCACGGGCTTCATGGTGGGGTCTCGCTCAGAACATGGCGGCATCATCAAGGACGGCGCCAAAATGGTGAATGCCGTCGCCAACAGTGTTGTTCCCAAATTCACGGTCATCGTCGGCAACAGCTACGGCGCAGGCAACTACGCCATGTGCGGCAAGGCCTACGACCCGCGCTTGATTGTGGCGTGGCCAACGGCCCGCATTGCAGTCATGGGGGGCGAACAGGCCGCCAAGGTGTTGCTGCAAATCGAAAAAGCGTCTCTTGCCAAGCGCGGCCAAGAGCCCAACAAAGACGAAGAGACTGAACTGCTGCGGACCATCACAGAGAGGTACGACGCCCAGACTGACCCGTTGTATGCAGCCGCACGACTGTGGGTCGACGCCATCATCGACCCTGAAGCCACCCGTTCCTGGATCAGCATGGGCATCGAGGTGGCCAACGCGGCACCAGCCACCGACCCCTTTCGTCCCGGTGTCTTCCAAACCTGATTCATGAAATACATCCTTTCCATCTGCGCTCTCTTGTTCGCCCTTGACGGGGTTGCGCAGGCCCGGGCGCTCTCCAAGGCCTTGGCCGATTCACCCCGCGCGTATGCCCTGTTTGACAACGTGGGCAAACCCGTGGCTTGGCCCGACCTGGTGGAGGCGGCCCGCGAAGCCGATGTGGTGTTGTTTGGGGAGTACCACGACGATCCCATCATGCATTGGCTTCAGGCGGAATTGATCCGTGACCTGGTGGCTGCAGACGTCCGTCCCGCGCTTGGCGCAGAGATGCTCGAAGCGGACGACCAATTGGTGGTGGATGAATTTTTGGCCGGATGGGTCAGTGACGACAAGTTGAAAGCCGCCGCCAACCTGTGGCCCAACCACTTCACCGACTACCACCCCCTTTTGGAGCTGGCCAAAGCGCATGAATTGCCATTCATCGCGACCAACGTCCCGCGACGCTATGCGAGCTACGTGTACCAGCATGGGCTGGCCAGCTTGCAGGAACTCAGCGAGGAAGCCAAGGCCTTTCTTCCGCCGCTCCCGGTGCCCTTTGACATCACCTTGCCCGGGTACGACGCCATGTTGGCCATTGGCGGTGGGCACGGAGGAGAGACGCTCCCGATGGCCCAGGCCATCAAAGACGCGACCATGGCCCATTTCATCCTTTCGAACTTGCCTAAAGAAGCGCCTTTTGTTCACTTCAATGGCGCCTACCACAGCCAAGACGGCGAAGGTGTCGGGTGGTACTTGCATCAGGGACGGTCCGACCTCAACATTCTCACGATTCACGCGCACATGCAATCAGACATGGCGGCGCCCGACGAAAGCGAAGTGGGCCGAGGAGACTTCCTTTTGGTCACCCATGAACGCATGACACGCACGCACTGAATCCGCCCATCCCCCTGCCTTTGTAAGCCAACCTCTTCGCCATGAACAACCTCTTTGCCTCTGCCCTTTTCCTGACTTGCGCCGCCGCCCTTTTCATCGGGTGCGAATCTGCCACGCCGGTGGAAGCTGCGGGTACGCCTGACAACCAAACATTCTATGGATCTGTGATCGACACCGACGGCACGATGAATGGGGCTGACATGCGCGCAGCCTTGGACAAATCTGGGCGTGCCGAGGTCCGTTTTGAGGGCGAAATCACCGCCACTTGCGCCAAGAAGGGATGCTGGATGGACGTCGCCTCGGGGGAAGACACCGTGTTTGTGCGATTCCTCGATTACGGGTTCTTTGTTCCCACCGAAGGCGCGGAAGGCAAGCGCACTGTCGCCCAAGGCGAGGCCTTCTACGACACCTTGACGGTTCCCATGCTAAAGCACTATGCCGCGGACGCGGGCAAATCCCAAGAGGAAATCGACGCCATCACCGAACCTGAACTGCGCCTGGCCTTCACGGCCACCGGCGTAATGATTGAGGATTGAGATGCGTCGTGTGAAGCTTTCAACGGCAGGTGCATTGGGAGGTTTGGCCCTGGGGCTGTCCCTCTTTTCCGCCTGCGGTCAAACGGAGTCGTCATGCACCGCCCCCAAACTCGCCCCCAACCAGCCCAACGGGTCCTCTGCCTTGGCTTCGGCCATGGTCGCAATGGACAGCCAATTGCAAATTGTGTTGGAAGCCGTCATGGCCGACCCCAACCACGTCTGGGAGGGTTTCACCCTTGAGAGTCACGACTTGCTCGCTCTGGACCCCACAGATGCCTCGATGGTCAATGGGCACTTCACAACCCATGCACCATTGTACCTGCAGGCCATCGCACAATTCAACGAAGCACCTTCGGCCGACCACTTCAACGCCGTCGTTTCCGCGTGCGCAGATTGTCACCACGGAACCTGTCCTGGTCCGCTGACCCGCATTGAGAAAAGAAGGGCTCAGTTGGACTGAGTCCCCTTACTGCATGCCGTCGTAAAGCAGGGCCAAATGCGTACGCATGGCCTCGAGGAACGGCCGAATGTCCTCTTTGGCGTCAGCTTGAATGGCCTCCCCCACGACGACTTGGGCCTCGAGAAGGTCTTTTTCGTCAGACACGCTTTCCACTTGCTCCAAAAGCGTCACGCCTTCAAAAGCCTGCTGAAAGTCGCCTTCACACGCGGCATCGGCCACGCGTGACAACAAGCCGTCACACGTGAACCCGCAACTCCACAGGAACCCGAGAATGTCCGCCTTGACGTGACTAAGGTTGGGGGCGACCAATGCATCGAGGAACGTTTGCTCCGCGGCCGACACTTTCATCGACCCCAGCATGGTCCGCATTTCCTCCCTCAACGCATCCTCTTTGCGCCCGGCATAGGCTTCCAGCAACGGTCGAACCCAGGTGGCGTCTCCTTTTTCTTTGGCTGCAGCCAGGGCTGCCTTCACCTTTTGGTTGTTTGCGTGTGTCAGGTCCTTCATGCGTTGGGGTTTTCTGAGGCTGCAAAGGAACGACCAAATCCAGCCTGCGCGCAGACTTCCTGCAATTCGGCCGTCATCATGGCCGAAGCCCCCCACAGCACGCCATCATGCATGGGCCACCCTGGAACCGAAGCTTTGCCCCCATGAATGGGAACGATGTGGGTGGGCCAGGTTTGGCCTCGCGCAGGCAACGCACTCAAAGGCACTGCCACCACTTCCTCCACTTCGTCATGTTCCAACACGAAGGTGGGTGGGCCATTGACAACCGCCACAAGGGGCTCCACATAAAAATGACTCGGCGGGATGTACAACGGTGAGAGCGCCCCAACGATGTCGTGGTCTGTCAACTGCACTCCAATCTCCTCCATGCATTCACGACGTGCCGTGCGCTCCAAATCTCCATCGTCTGCAGCTTCTTCTGCGCCCCCAGGAAAAGCCCATTGGCCACTGTGCGCCGTCCCATCTTGGGTCCTGCGCATGAACGCCACAACCCAAGCCCGCTCTGATTCCCACCACATCATGCAGACCACCCCTGCCCTTCTGGCCGATTGGATGCGTTCAGGCAGGTCTTGAGGGCGACCTGGTGGGCAGGCGAGCTGTTGCGCTTCCCAACCGGGCCTAACCTCGGGTTGGAGTGTTTGACGCAATTTGGCCTTGAACGCTTCGAGATTGGCGGGGTCCATCCCTGCAAAGGAAGTCCATGGTCCGTTACTTTGTGCCATGAAGGTCCATGTGCTCGATGCCGATCTGCATTTCCCCCCTGTGAATGTCGCAGGAGAGCATGGATTGTTGGCGGTCGGAGGTGATCTCTCGAGTGCCCGGTTGCTCGCCGCCTATGAGCACGGAGCCTTTCCCTGGTTCATGGAAGAGGACCCCATCCTGTGGTGGGCGCCCCCTGAACGGGCCGTTTTGCCCGTGTTGGAGCTCAAGGTGTCCAAAAGCATGCGCAACGAACTCAACCGGAAGCGTTACCGCATCACCTTGGACAGGGCCTTTGAAGAGGTGGTTCGCGGATGTCAGCACGCGCCTCGCGACGGTGAAGGCACGTGGATCACGGACGACATTGTCCAAGCCTACGTCAAACTCCACAACCTCGGGTTGGCCCACTCAGTGGAAGCTTGGGACGGGGACAACTTGGTGGGAGGACTCTACGGCGTGTCGCTCGGCCGCATGTTCTTCGGCGAAAGCATGTTCTCGACAGCCACCAACGCCTCGAAAGTGGCTTTTGTGCACCTCGTGCGGTGGTTGGCCCTCAAAGGGTTTGGTCCCGTGGATTGCCAAATCATGAACCCCCACCTCGCCTCCCTGGGCGCCACGTTGTGGCCCCGTGAGGATTTCCAGACCCAACTCACCCACTTCCTCCATGCGGGTCCAACGTTGAAGGGCCCCTGGACTGCCTTTGAATTTGAACTCCATGGGTGATCCGCACAGGCCTGCCCCGAACCCTGGACAACGGCGCTCCGGATGGAAGGTCAAACTCTGCCGTGGTGCGGTGAAACTCCTGGGGTGGCAATTGCGCGGTCAACTCCCCCCTCAATTCTGGAGAACGACCTTGGTCATGTGGGCGCCCAAGACCTGGCAAGGACGCGCCCTTGCAGCCATGATGCCGGTCAAGGTGCGTTGGATCCAGGCGCCCATGTCAGATGTGGAGGGCCGTGGCCAAGAAAGTCTCCTGCATTTTGAGCAAGGCATGACCAACGCCACGGTGACGCAGGCCACGGAAGACGAGTTGCGCGCCATTGTGCATGCGGCGCAGAAGGCCAAGAGCCGAATCACCCTGTGCGCATGGGAAGAACGTCGAAAGTTTGTCCACGTCCACGCGCCTTTCAAGACTTCTCCCTTCCCCGACAGAGACGTGCATTACATGCACCGGTACTTCGCCTACTTCGCGAAAACCGCTGGCGCTCAGCATACTGTCTGAGATATCCACATGTTGTGAACATTTTCTGGAAAGCCGTGGACAATTCGTTCATAACGGACTTCAATGTTTGCAAGCCTTTCCGAAGGAAAAGTCCTTTCTTGCTGTGCAAATCTTTCATTCATCAAAGCCTGCATCATGAATAACTTGGACAAGTACGATCACATGATTCTCGACATCATTCATCAACACAAAATCGAGAACCAGTGTCACATCCGCCTCGCTGTTCTTGAGCGCAACTTCTGGAAGCGCATTGAGGAGGATACAGATCTCCACGTCGGGAAAGCCCGCATCGGAGAACGCATCACCAACCTGTACCTCGATGGTTTGATTCAGAACAAGGATGGCTATGCCTTGACCAAGAAAGGCCGCGAACAACTTGCCTTTGCACCTTGGAAAGAACAGGCTGCCACCGAAGCTCAGTGACCCCGTCACGCTGAACATGGCGAAAGAAAAAAGGCGACCCTTGTGGGTCGCCTTTTTTCTTGCTCTGACCTTCCGTCAGCGCCAAGATGCCATCAAGACTCCTCAAGAATTTCCAGTCCAGGAAATTTTTCTTTCCAGTAGGCCAACTTGCTAGAGTCGCGAACGGTGATGATGGTGCGACGATCCAAGCGAACCTTGATGTTGGGTTGGAGTTCCTTCTCTGCTTTTTTTCTGCGTGCCATGAGTGTGCTGTCTCTCGGGATTCCTTATCGTCAAAAGAACACATTCAGGCCCGAGAAAGTTGCCTGTTGTGCATAAAGTGCGTGAAGTCGTTAAGGAAACTTGGCGATGTCCGCCCCGTCAAGACGACATCGAAGGCACCAAACGTCCAGCATACCATGCGATGTACAGGTAGCACACCATGGGCAAGACGAAAGCCACCCCAAATCCAGCGCTGTCGACAAGGGCCCCCATGGCAGGAGGAATGAACGCCCCGCCCACAATGGCCGTGCACAACACCCCCGACCCCTGTGGTTTGCCCTCTCCGAGGTCTTCAATGGCCAAGGTGAAAATCGTGGGGAACATGATGCTGTTGAAGAAGCCGACAGCCAGCACCAGCAACAAGGCGGCAACGCCTTGACTCAACATGGACAACCCAATCAAACCCAAAGCCATGAATGCGGCGCCGGCGAGCAATTTGAAGGGACGAATGCGTTGCATCAACGCAGAACCCGCAAAACGCCCGAGCATCGCCCCACCCCAGTAAAACGTGAGCAAGGCTCCGAGGATGCCCTTCGCGTCCAATCCGGACACATCTATGCCCTTGATGAACGCGGCAATCCCTGCCATGCCACCCAACAAGTCGCTGGTTTTGACTTCTTCGACGATGTCCAGGCTCAATCCGTAATTGACCATGTACGAACCGAGCGCCACCTCTGCCCCGACGTACACGAAAATACCGAGCGCCCCAAACAACAACTTTCGGTTTTGCAGGACCTGTCCATAGGTCGTGGTGGTTTGGCTGTCCCCTCCCAAAATTTTGGGCAAGGTGATGGCCCCAACCACTCCTGCCAAAGCGAAGAAAGCCAGCGCCAACACGACGAAGGGCACTTGAACAGCGGAAGCCTCGTTGGCGTAATAGGACAAGCGGTCGGCATCACTGAGGGCGCGAATGGCATCGCTGGAGAGGATTTGGTCTCCCAACAGAAAGCTAGCCGCAACCACGGGCGCAAGGGTGGTCCCAAAAGAGTTGAAGGCCTGCGCCAAATTCAACCTTGCAGAAGCAGATTCTTCTGGCCCCAACACACTGATGTAAGGGTTGGCCGCAACTTGCAGGATGGTGATGCCGCCAGCCACCACAAACAGGGCGAGCAAAAACAGCGGATACATCCGCGTTGCCGCGGCGGGATAAAACAAGAGACATCCCAAGCCCGCTGTCGCAAGTCCCACCAAAATGCCGCGTTGGTAACCAATGCGCGCAATCAAGTTGCCCCCCGGAATGGACAACAATCCGTAAGCCGCAAACCATGCAAACTGAACGAGTCCTGCCTGCAAGAAGGTCAGTTCGAACACCTCCTTCAATCGAGGAATGAGGGCATCCACGAGGACCGTGATGAAGCCCCACATGAAAAACAGGGAGGTCACAGCGACGAACGCGCCGCGCAGGGAGCGGCCAGTTTGAGAAGAAGTCATGGGTGTATGTTTATTTAGCGCATTAAGTGGACGAACCCGCGGAATTCTTGGGCATCCGTATCGAAACCTGAGGCCTTGATGATCCAATGGTACACGCCGTTGGGTGCGTAGTGGGTTCCGCCGTTGACGTCACCAATCCACGCCTCCTCCAGGTCGGTGCTGTTGTACACCAGCTCACCCCAGCGATTGTAGATCCAAATCTCGAAGAGCCGAATCTGACGTCCTGTGATTTTCAGCGCGTCGTTCAGTCCATCGTTGTCCGGCGTGAACGCCGTGGGGATGTAGAACAGCACATCCCCGTACACATCGACAATGGCCACGTCGGTGCAGCCAATGTCGGTGGTCACGTCCACCTGCGCTTGGTACGTGGACAAACCATCGTACACGTGCAAGGGGGCACGCTCGTAGGCGTATTGGCCGTCGCCAAAGTCCCACTGGTAGAAGTACGCGCCTTCGTAAGGCTCCGCGGGGTCGACCAGGACGTCGAACGCATAGGAATCGTCGCCCAAACTTTCCCGCAGGATGGTGGCCTTGACCGTTTGGACGTCCACCTGCGTGGAGGCAAATTCAGAGTAATTGCAGTTGTCCACAACGACCACCTCGTACTCGGTGCTGACTTCGGGGTCTACCAGGTGCAACAATTCTTCGTCGTTGAAGTCGTCCCACTGCACTTGGAACGGGGGCTGTCCTCCAACGATGTCCAGTTCCATGTACGTCGAAGCACCGTTGCAGAGCAGCGTGTCGTTGGGCATGGTCAATTCGAGTTGGTCGTAAGGCACCTCAAACAACCCCTGCAAGTACAATTCTCGCTCACATCCGTCTTCCAAGTACACTTCCATCAAGGACGAATTCAGCGCCCCATAAGTCACGCATTGCCCATCGCCAAAATCCACTCCATTGATGGACCAGTTGTACGTCACTGGCGGATAGGCATACGCCGGGTCTTGAATGAGATCGATGCAGACTTCCGCAGTCTCATCGCAAGGAACCGTCACCACATCTGGCATCGTCGCCTCAAAAGGGGGCGCGTCGTAGATGATGATGGTGATTTCACTTTCAATGGTGCCACTAACCACCTTCAAATTCAAGGTTTCTGTCCCCTCATCAATGTTGTCTTGAGGCACTTCGAACGTCAGTGAAATGCCATATTCCCCCACGGGCACTGCAGCAGCAGACGGCAAACCAATCAAGTCTTCATTCAAGGTCGCTTCCGACCCAGGAGCCGCGATCAACTCGAAAGGAAAAGGAAACAACGACGATACCGCACATGGACGGCTGATGGTGATGGTCGAGGGTCCGCAATCTTCCCAAGCACAATAGATAACCTCGTCGTCGGTGGGGTCGGGATCGCAATCGGGAGAGGCTTGAGACTCGTAGGTGGTGGGAATGGGAGATCCAAAGCTTCCCTCCTCCAAAATCACCACGGAGTCCAAAATGGTGTCGGTTCCATCCCCGATGGCCAACTTGATGTGGTAGGTTTCACCACAAATCACCGGATACACCGCCGTCAACATTGTGGTGTACCCGTTCATGCAAATCTCTGGAGCCTCGTTGAGGATGTAATACTCTGCATTCAGTGCACCGTTCACCGAGCTGATGGTGATGGGGAGCTCTGGATCCGATTCGGGAACGTTCGCAATGTTCACCGCTTGCCCGGGAAACGCACCGGGAGCGTTGTACGGGCCATTGATGCCTGCGCCCGACAAAAAGAAGGCGAAAATGTCGTTGTACTGGCTGTTCTCCCACGCCTCGTACTCACTGGACCCAAACACGTAATTGAACGAAACGAAGTCTCCTGCGGGATCAAAATCAAATTCGAGCACACAGAGATCGTTGACACTCGCGACAGTGAATGCTTGCCCGATCAAAGGTGGAACGCTGTTGGCAATCTCAAGGAGGTCTGAATCAGTGGGGTTGCCGCCTTGACAGCCTCCACATCCGACCCCCGCACAGAAAGCATCTGCCGCATTGCCTGAACTCAAAACGAGCCCCCCTTCAATGGGAAACCCCACGTCGCCCCCTCCCGTCAGGTACCCGATTTGTTCCGTGGAGCCAATGAATGAAATGTTTGTGGCTGTGACCCCCTCCCCGAGCAACACCCCGTTCACGTAGTCTTCAATGGACAACGTCTGGTCCACAGTCTGGGAGAACACGGAGAGCGTCAGCAGGCCGAGCAGACACGCCGACATCAGCCGGAACATGGCAGGTCTACGAGGTGCGATGGAAAAATAGAACATTGCGGGACACGAAGGTGCCCCGAATATAGCCCTTCCTCACGAGGGAAAGGAATGGAGGCTCAGTTGAAGTCTGAGAGGGAAACCGAAAGCTTCTTCCGCGCGTGGAAAATTCTTGATTTCACGGTGCCCATGGGAATCTTCATCTCTTCGGCGATCTCATCGTAATGGTATCCGTCGAGGAACATGGTGAATGGCTTTCGGAAATCGGGCTTTAGATCGTCAATTGCCTCGAGGATGTCTGCCTGGTTGATTACCGTCGTCACCGTGTCCACGCGATAGTCTTGGCTGGCGTTGATGAAGTATTGGTTCTCCGTGCTGTCGAGCACGGTGTTCTGGAACTTCTTTCGCTTGTAGTTGTTGATGAAGATGTTGCGCATAATCGTGTAGAGCCACCCTTTCATGTTGGTGCCTTCCTTGAAGTTGTTCTTGTACCTCAGGGCCTTCACCATGGTATCTTGCACCAAGTCGTCTGCATCCGCGCCGTTGCGCGTGAAACCCAAAGCAAATCCCCGGAGGAAGTCAGACTGGCTGACAAGTAGCTGGTTGAATTCGAGTGTGCTCATAATCGATTTGTTTAACGATTCAAGTCAAAGATTCAACAAAACTTCGTTGAAGCCAAACTTTTTGTTCAACAATTTTTCCAAAATGTTCAACAAAAACGACCTGAACGCTGATTTCGAACAGGTTACGACCAGAAATTTCCGACAGCAAGGAATGTGCGCGGGTTGTTCAAAACAACCGCTGGACCAAATCCCCTCCTGTAACGTCCACCGTGACGCCGGGCACAGGCTCGGCCTCGCTGAAGACACTGCCGGCGAGGTGGAAGGTCACTTCACTGCCGGCAAACGTTCGCCCAATCCGGTCGACGTAGGCCTGTGCTTGGTACTCCGCAGGTGAGGTGGTGCAGTAGGTCACAAAGGCCACTTGAGGGAATTGGGCCGCCACCCCAGGCAAGTCGTCGAATGGCACGCTTTGGCCCAAGAGGACCGATTTCCGACCGTGCTCGCGACACAATTGATGCACGAAGAGCAAGGAGATGTCGTGGATTTCACGTTCCGGGAGGTAGAGCACCAACACGGGGTCGTCCTCATTGACCTCGGGGATGTTGGCTCCGTGGATTTGGGCATACAACATCTGACGGAGGAGGTTGCTCATGAAATGCTCGTTCGCCGGGCAAATGGCGTTGGTCAACCACAACACGCCCACGTCGGCGAGGAAGGGCAAGCACACGCTCACCACCGTCGCCCCAAAACCAAGGCGTTCGATGCAATCGTCGATGGTGTCGCGAAACAACTGCTCGTCGTACGACATCATGGAGACCTTGAGCTTTTGCTGCGCCACGAGTTCACCCCCGGCCTCACCCGCCACTGGCGCGTCCGTAATGACCTGCGCGAGCTGGGCGTCGCTCATGGCGGCCACCTTGGAAATCTTCATGCCTCGCTCGAGCAACAAGCTTACGTTGAGCAGGCGCTTCAAGTCGTCCCCCGAATAGGTGCGAATGTTCGTTTCCGAACGTGCAGGGTTCAGCAACTGATAACGCTGCTCCCACGCACGAATGGTGTGTGCCTTGACTCCTGAGAGGTTTTCGAGGTCCTTGATGGAGAACTCTTGTTTCACGCCGCTGTCTTGAAGATTGTGAGGTGTTCCATACCAATCAACACCCGAACGGTCGTTCAGGTTCACATCATAGTTTTGTGACATGGTTGATTCCTTCATGTTGGAAGTTCCTTCCTCTCCTGACCTCTACCCTTTGAACGTGCTTCGCGAAGAGCACACCTTGCATTTTGGTGTGAGGTCCATTGCAAATCAATGGCAGGAATGCTTGCAAGCCAAACCCCACACCCTCATTCATCCCCGCCTGCTTCCCTCCCCCGGCAATGTGGCGGTGGTGTTGGGACTTGCAGAAGGCCAACACTGGACGCACCAAGGCGAGCGGGTGGCCCAATGTGGAGAGGGTTCATTGGACCTCGAAGGTGGGCCAAATCCCGACATGTTGAAGGAGGCGCCTGACCTGTTTGAGCGTGCGGAGGAAGGGCTTCAAGGCGACCTGGTCCGCCTCAAGTTGGCATGGCGTCTGCGCACCTTGGATGAGGAAGAGCGCGACGCTTGGGCACGGGTTGGCGTCATTGTGCATGGCCCCATGGAGCGCATCCACCTCGCGCCTGGTGCGGTGTTGCGCGATGCCACGCTCAACACTGAAGGCGGAGACATCGTCATTGGGCCCGACGCCGAAGTCATGGAAGGGTGTCGCATTCGCGCCCCCTTTGCCTTGGGTGAGGGCAGCACGCTTCGCATGGGGACGCTGATCTATGGACCGACCACCGTCGGCAGCCATTGCAAAGTCGGCGGCGAATTGAGCAACGTGGTCATCCACGATTTCAGCAACAAAGCGCACAGCGGATTCCTGGGCAACTCGGTGTTGGGGTCGTGGTGCAACCTGGGTGCCGAAACCACTTGCAGCAACTTGAAGAACACGTACGGGGAGATTGCAGAGTGGTCCGAATCATTGGGCGCGCTGCAAGGCCGTGGCCGGACGTTCTGTGGATTGCTCATGGGCGACCACAGCAAATCCGCGATCCACACAGCATTCAACACGGCCACCGTGATCGGCGCCATGTGCAATGTATTCGGTGCAAGCATGCCTCCCAAGCACCTCCCCTCGTTCTCGTGGGGCACGGAAGGTGACGTGCACGACGTGGAACGTGGTCTGGCCACGGCACGAAAGGTCATGGCCAGACGCGATGTGGTGATGACTCCGGAAGAGGAGTCGCGGATTCGGGCAGCCTTCGCCGAGCGCGTCGGCGCGGACTGAACCTGACAACCTGTCGTACGCCCTGACGATATGGGGTGACTTGGACAAGGAATTGGACAGGTTGGCGTTTGATTTTGGCAGGCTGCGCGTTCGTGGTGCTTTGGCACGCGCTTTGACCTGTGACGAGACAAATGAAGAAGGCCATGCGTTTGAGCGACATCCAAGACCAAGATTTCATCCCCATTCTCACAGAAGAGGATGAACACGCCATGCAAGAAAAGGAAGTGCCCGAGGTGCTGCCTTTGCTGTCCTTGCGCAACACCGTGCTCTTTCCGGGCGTGGTCATCCCCATCAGTGTGGGCCGCGACCGAAGCGTCCGCTTGATTCGAGAGGCCAACAAATCCGAGTCCCTGATTGGGGTTGTAAGCCAAAAAGAGGACGACACAGAAGTTCCCGGACCCGACGACCTCAACAAGGTCGGCACCGTGGCCCGCATCTTGAAAATGCTGAAGATGCCCGACGGCACCAATACCGTCATTCTGCAGGGGCAACAGCGCTTCCGCTGGACGAAGGTCATCCAAGAGGAGCCTTACCACAAAGCCAAGGTGGAAGCCTACGGAGGGGTGGACGAGCCGCTTCCGGAAAAGGAAGGGCAGGCCATGATGGAAAGCCTGAGGGACCTGTCGACCGAGCTCATTGAGATGAATCCAAACATCCCGACAGAGGCTGCAGAGGCGATCAAGGGAATCGATCGTTTGGGATTCTTGGTGAATTTCATCGGCAGCAACATGCAGGTCGAAGTGGAGGACAAACAGGGCATTCTCGAAGAGGTCAACCTGCGTGAGCGCGCCCAAAAGGTCCTCGAATTGCTTCACAAGGAGAAGCAAATGCTCTCCCTGAAGCAGGACATTCAGCGCAAAGTCAAAACCGACCTCGACCAACAACAAAGGGAGTTCTTCCTGCACCAGCAGATGAAGACCATCCAGGACGAGCTCGGGGCCAATCCCCTCAAGGAGGAGATCCTCGAAAAGCGCGCCAAGGCAGCCACCAAGGACTGGCCAGACCACGCTCGAGAAGCCTTTGACAAAGAAATCGGAAAGCTCGAGCGAATGAATCCGCAAGCCAGCGAATACAGCGTGCAGTCCAATTACCTCGAGACGTTGCTCGACTTGCCTTGGAACGAGGTGTCTCAGGACAATTTTGATCTGAATCACGCCCAGGCCGTACTCGACCAAGACCACTACGGCCTCGAAAAAGTCAAGGAGCGGATCATCGAGCACCTCGCCGTGCTCAAAATCAAGGGCGACCTCAAAGCCCCCATCTTGTGTTTGTACGGCCCTCCAGGGGTTGGAAAAACGTCGTTGGGTCGAAGCATTGCCGAGGCGCTCGGCCGGAAGTACGTGCGCATGAGCCTTGGGGGGCTGCGCGACGAAGCCGAAATCCGTGGACACCGGAAAACCTACATCGGGGCGATGCCGGGCCGTGTGCTCCAAAACTTGAAGAAGTCGGGCACCAGCAATCCGTTGTTTGTGCTGGATGAGATTGACAAGCTCGGCCGCGACCACCACGGAGACCCCTCCTCTGCCTTGCTCGAAGTCCTTGATCCGGAGCAAAACCACACCTTCCACGACAACTACCTCGACCTCGATTACGACCTGAGCAAAGTCATGTTCCTCGCCACGTGCAACGACCTGAGCACCATTCAGCCCGCGTTGCGCGACCGCATGGAAATCATCGATGTAAGCGGCTACACCTTGGAAGAGAAAGTCCAAATCGGCAAGCGTCACCTCCTCCCCAAGCACCTCAACAAATCAGGCCTCGCGACAACGCACTTGAAAGTGCCGATCGCGACCATTCAGTCGGTGGTGGAACAGTACACCAACGAGAGCGGCGTACGCGGGCTGGACAAGCGACTTGCCAAAATCGTACGTCACCGCGCCAAGCAAATCGCCCTCGAAGAGACTCACGACGTCGAAGTCGGTGCAGATCACTTGCACCACATCCTCGGCATCGCCCGAACCAAAGACCGGTACGAAGGCAACGAGGTGGCGGGGGTCGTCACGGGGCTCGCCTGGACGCCTCGTGGAGGTGACATCTTGTTCATCGAATCCTCACTGACGCCGGGTACAGGCAAGCTGACCCTGACCGGCAACCTCGGCGACGTCATGAAAGAGTCGGCCATCATTGCCTTGCAACATTTGAAGGCCCATGCCGATTGGCTCGGCTTGACGCCCGACGTATTTGACAAGTGGAATGTCCACATCCACGTGCCCCAAGGCGCGATCCCCAAGGACGGCCCAAGCGCAGGAATCACCATGCTCACAGCGCTGGCCAGCGCCTTCACCCAGCGAAAGGTGCGCAAGTACCTCGCGATGAGTGGCGAAATCACCTTGCGTGGACAAGTGCTTCCCGTGGGCGGCATCAAAGAAAAAATCCTTGCGGCCAAGCGCGCCGGCATCAAAGAAATCATCCTCTGCGAGCGCAACCGTCAGGATGTGGAAGACATCAACCCGCGCTACATCAAGGGTTTGACCTTCACTTACGTCTCTCACATGCGAGATGTCGTAGACCGTGCGTTGTTGGGACAGCACGTGGAACATCCCTTGCGCATCGTCTCTTCCTAACTTGCCCTCCATGCACCTCCTTCTCCGCTGTTGTTTTGGCGCTGCGCTGGGTGTCTTCGGCGTGCTTCGCACCCAAGCCCAAACCCCCGGCGACGTCCCCGTTTCCCTGGCCTGGGATGTGGCAGCGGATGCCCGAAATGCCGCCCTCGGCGGATTGGATGTGGCTCCTGTCCAAGGTGACGGATGGTCGATGTTGGTGCATCCAGCCGCCATCGACTCCACGGTCGAGCAGCACCTCTACACGTCCTACCTGGATTACTTCGCAGGAATGCACACGGGCGCGATGGCCGTGCCCCTCGCCCCCTCAGGCCGTCGGGCTTCCATGGTCGGCGTTCGGTTTGCGACCTACGGGGAATTTGAGGGTGCCACCGCCGCAGGCGACCCCACCGGGACCTTTTCCGGCGGAGACTACGCGATGCAATACGGCACCTCTTGGACCCTTGACACGCTTTGGGTGGTGGGGGTCTCTGGCTTTGCCGGGCTCCGCAACCTCGAGCAGGTGAATGCCGGGGTCGTTGGGCTGGACTTTGGGGTTGTGCGGCGAAGCCGCAGTGGATACGGCGCCTTGGGGTTGCTCGTGGCCAACCTCGGATTCCAAGAGGACTTCTCAGGCATCATGCCCGATGGACGACTGGCCCACAACGTGCAGCTTGGTTTGACGCAAAGCTTTCCCAACGCCCCATTCACTTTCCACCTTCGCTTGCAGCGATTGGAAACGTGGGACCTGGCCCCCGAGGGAACGTATGACGACCTGTACGATCCCTTGACAGGCGCAGTCATCCCCAACGACACTTGGGTCTGGGGCGATCAGTTCTTTCGTCACTTGAGCGGTGGCGTAACCTTGAATTTGGGCACCCACCTGCGCGGCTACCTCGGCTACAACCACCAACGTCAAAAAACCATGGCCGCCGCCGGGCGAACCGGGGTGAATGGACTGTCTCTCGGCTTCCGGGGACAATTCAGGAGCATCGACTTCAGCGTCGCGCGCAGCGTCTACCATTTTGCAGGGAGCTCCACACATTTGGGGTTGGTTCTTCGGCTGCCAAATCAGGCCCGCAAAACACCCCCTGTGAACCCCTGATTTTCAACGCGGCCATCCTATCTTCGACGCATGGGGAGAAGCCGCATCAACATCGCCATTGACGGGCATTCAAGTGCTGGAAAAAGTACCATGGCCAAGTCCCTGGCCAAGGAACTGAATTACGTGTACATCGACACGGGCGCCATGTACCGTGCCGCCACGTTGCACGCCATGCGCGAGCGCAGTGTGGTCGACACCGTGGTGAACGAAGTTGGATTGCGGGCGGGGCTGGATCGCATGTTTTTGGCCTTCCGCTACAACCCGCAAACCGAGCAGAGCGAGATTCACCTGAACGGCATCAACGTCGAGAAGGAAATCCGAAGCATGGAGGTGGCGTCCAAAGTGAGCCTTGTCGCACGCGTTTCCGAAGTGCGGACCAAGCTCGTCGCCATCCAACAGCGCATGGCCGAGGCCGGCGGTGTGGTCATGGACGGCCGAGACATTGGCACCGTGGTGCTTCCCCAAGCGAAGTTGAAGGTCTTCATGACTGCCGACCCTGAAACGCGTGCGTACCGCCGGTTGAAAGAAATGAAGGAAAACGGCAAGGACGTGTCGTACGACGAAGTCCTGGAGAACGTCCTCGAGCGCGACCGCATCGATTCAGAGCGCGCGGTGGCCCCCCTTCGCCAAGCGGAGGACGCCGTGGTGGTGGACAACAGCGATTTGACCGTGGAAGAACAATTCAACTTCCTCGTGACGTTGGCGCGCACCCGCATGGAGGACGACGCTTGATGGGTCGCATGCTCTACACCTTCCTGGCCCTGCTTTCCACGGTCGGCTGCCACCGCGCCCAGAACACCCTTGCAACCTCGGGTCCCATTCAGCCTGCATTCTTAAGCGCCGACAGCCTCCTCGTCGACAGCATCCTAGGCACCCTGTCCATGGAAGAACAGGTTGCCCAGCTCCTCATGGTGCCCATCTATGCGCGGACCGACACGGCGGGTTGGGAGGAGGCCGAACGATGGACGCGCGATCTCGGGCTTGGTGGCGTCATCTGCATGCAGGGAGGGCCAGAGCACCAACGCACGCGCTTGAAGCGTTTGCAGGAAAAAGCGCGCGTGCCACTCATGGTGGCCTCGGACGCCGAATGGGGCTTGGGCATGCGCCTGGACAGCACGCGCTCGTTCCCCAGGGCCATGACGCTGGGTGCCACGCGCAACCCTGAATTGGTCCGGTTGTTTGGGCAAGTGGTCGGCCAAAGCCTCCGTGCCACAGGGGTGCATGTCAATTTCGCCCCGGTCATCGATGTGAATTCCAACCCGCTCAACCCCGTGATTGGAAGTCGGAGTTTTGGGGAGTCGGTGTCATGGGTGTCACGGTTGGGGCAAGCGTACGCCGACGGCTTGCAGGACGTGCATGTTCTTGCGACGGCCAAACACTTCCCCGGACACGGAGACAGCGACAGCGATTCGCACAAAACGCTTCCCACCATCAGCCATCCGCGTGCGCGCTTGGACTCCATCGAACTCGCGCCGTTCGCCCACGCCTTTGACCACGGCATGGGGGCCGTCATGGTGGCCCACCTGGACATCCCAAGCCTCGACAGCACCGAAGCCCAGCCCTCTACCCTGTCCCCGCTCATCGTCGACAGTTTGCTGCGCGGCGAAATGGGATTCGAAGGGTTGGTGTTCACGGACGCCATGAGCATGAAAGGCTTTGCGGATTTCGTGGGCGACCGTCCGCGCATCCGGGACGCCATCCTCGCTGGCAACGACGTATTGCTCTTCCCCGGCGACCCTGAAGCGGCCATTTCAGAAACCATGGCCGCGCTGGCGGACGGCACCTTGGACTCCGCTTCGGTGACCCACAAATGCCGTCGGGTGTTGATGGCCAAATTGTGGTGCCGCGCCCAAGATTCCATTCCACCGGCTGGAACGCCTTGGGAACCGGCCCATGCCGATGTCATCCACAGGGAGTTGATCTCCCAAAGTCTGACGGTGTTGCCTGGTTTGGATTCCGCATCGCGTGCGCCGCTCCTCGCCACCTCAGGTCGCCTCGCCATGCTCGACCTCGCCAACCACGAAGCCTCTTGCGCCCCACTCGAAGCCCAGCTGCGTGTGCACCTGCGCGACGCGTGGCATGTGGAGCGTCATGTGCTGGGCAAAGACGGAAGCGGACTCGGCCGGGAGGCGGTCAGGGACGCTTTGAGCCGAGCAGACCACCTCGTGGTGACGGCCTCCGAAATGAGCCATCGCCCTTCGCGGAATTTTGGGTTGCAAACCGAAGGGGTGTCGGCCCTCGTCCAAGCCTTGACGAAGGAGGGCATGGATGCGCGTCGCATCACGGTGGTCTGGATGGGCAACCCTTACGCCCTCAAAGACCTCGGCGCACTGGCGCCCCATGTCCAGAGCATCATGGTGGCTTACCAAGACGATGCACGAACGTGTGAAGCGGTTGCCGATGCTTTGGTGGGCGTGACGTCGGTGCAGGGAAAGCTCCCTGTGTCCCCCATGGACGCTCCATGGCGTGAAGGCGATGGCCTTTCTTGGGAGGGACACCAACGCCTGGGCAAGTGGGTGGATGCACGGAGCGCGGCTTGGTCTGACGTCTCCTTGCGCGTGGACAGCCTGCTCGAGGTGGCCCTGACTGAGGAGGCCCTCCCCGGAGCCCGGTTGGTGGTGGCCCATCGCGGACACATCGTCATGGACAAATCCGTGGGAACCCTCGACGGCACATCGCCGGTCACCCCCAACACCATCTACGACCTCGCAAGCATCACCAAAGTGGCTGTGACCGCCAACGCACTGATGCGGATGGCCACGGAAGGCGACTTGGAGGTCGACGCTCCCCTGCGCTCCGTGATGCCTCGTTTGGAGGACCACCCGCTCGGCGCGCGGACGGTCCGTGAAGTCCTGACGCACCAAGCCGGATTGGAGCCATGGATTCCCTTCTACCTCGCCGCTTTGGAAGACAGTTCGGGGGTGTTTGGCCAAGCGCCCACCGCGGGATGCGACATCGAAATCACACCGGAACTGTTTCTAGAGGAAGCGTACACCGATTCGATGTGGGCCATGATTTTGGGCGCAGAGCTCAAGCCACCGGGCGAATACAAGTACAGCGACTTGGGCTTTTACCTGTGGATGGACATGTTCGCTGAACGAGGCATGGATCTGGAGACGTGGTTTCAACGCGACGTGGCAGCGCCCCTGGGTTGGCAGAGCATGGGCTACAAGCCCCTGGATCGAGGCATCGAGCCCGAAAACATTGCCCCCACGGAACGCGATGAGGTGTTCCGCCAGCGGGTCGTGCGCGGCACGGTGCACGATCCCGGTGCCGCCATGCAAGGCGGGGTAGGTGGCCATGCTGGCCTGTTCTCCAACGCCTACGATCTGGCCGAACTCGGCGAGTTGTGGCTGCGTGGCGGCACGCTGCGCGGCGTCGAGCTCGTTGAGCAGGAGGTCCTGACTGCATGGACGGAACGCGGATTCCCTGAGTCTGACAACCGTCGTGGCATGGTCTTTGACAAACCTGCAATGGACCCCGATTCAGGCCCGACGTGTGACCTGGCTTCTTGGGAAAGCTTTGGACACACCGGCTTCACCGGCACACTGCTGTGGGTGGACCCGGTCTACGATTTGGTCTATGTGTTTCTCAGCAACCGAACGTACCCCGACGCCGGCAACACCAAGCTGCTGCGCTTGGACACGCGTACGGAAATTCAACGGGTCATCCTTGAACATCTGGGGGCGGTGAGTCGTTTTGGGAACAACGATGAGTGATTCTCCCACAACCGGCTTGCGTTTAGGCATCGTGTGTTACCCCACGTTTGGGGGAAGCGGCGTGGTCGCCACCGAATTGGGCAAGGCCCTCGCCGCGCAAGGGCATGAAGTTCATTTCATCACGTACAACCAGCCGGTGCGTTTGGGCTCCTTCCACCCCGGGGTGTACTACCACGAAGTGGAGGTGTCGAAGTACCCGCTGTTTGAGTACCCGCCTTACGAATTGGTGCTGACGAGCAAGATGGTGGAGGTGGTCCAAACCCACAACCTCAACCTCCTGCACGTGCACTACGCCATTCCCCATGCCAGTGCGGCGGTGAACGCCAAGCGAATTTTGGCCGACGCTGGATTGACAGTGCCTGTGGTGACCACCCTTCACGGCACAGACATCACCTTGTTGGGCAAGGACGCCTCGTTCAAGCCTGTCATCACCCACGCAATCAACGCGAGTGACGTGGTGACCACGGTGTCGCAAAGTTTGAAGGACGACACGGTCCGGTTGTTCGAGGTCAGCCGAGACGTGGAGGTGGTTCACAACTTCGTGTGCCCAAGCCATTTTGAGCGTCCCCCCGACCTCGAATTTCGTTCGCAACTGAGCCCCAAAGGCACCCCCATCCTCTGCCACGTCAGCAACTTCCGACCTGTGAAACGAGTGCTGGATGTCATCGACACCTTCGCCCGCGTGCGCGCCGAGCGGGAAGTCACTTTGCTCATGGTCGGTGACGGGCCAGACCGGGCCCGCGCAGAAGCTCGCTGCCGGGAGTTGGACTTGACCCAGGATGTGGTGTTCCTTGGAAAGGTGAAGAACCCCATTGAGCCCTTGCTCATTTCAGACCTGCTGTTGTTGCCTTCGGAAACGGAGAGCTTTGGCCTTGTGGCCCTCGAAGCGATGGCCGCGGGGGTTCCGGTGGTTTCTTCCAACGTCGGAGGTTTGCCCGAGGTCAATGTGCAGGATGAAACGGGCTACCTGCGCGACGTTGGGGACGTGGAAGGGATGGCCCAAGACGCCCTGGCGATTCTTGATGACCGCGCCCTGCGCAGCTTCAAACAACGGGCCAAAGCACGAGCTGAGGAATTCACCATCGACCGCATCCTCCCCTACTACCTCGACCTGTATCAGCGCGCCCTTGATTCCTCTGTGTCATGAGCAGTTCCCGCATCGGCGAACGCATTGTCATGAGCACCCAAGGTGACCGATGGATGGCCACGGTGTCGTCTGAGATTCCCGCGTGGCAACGACAGTCGCTTGAACTTTGGTTTGGGGCTTGGGTGGCGCTTGGCGCCATGCTCGGGTATGGCGTGATTTCCTTTCCGGGATCGGAGCGCACCTTCTACTTCATCTGCCTGGGCTTTTGGGCCTTTTTCGCTTTTCGCGCCTACCGCGCCGTGCGCTGGAGACGATCGGGGTTGGAAGTCATCCAACTCAGCCCTGACGGCCTCGAATTGCGCAACGACCACGGCGCCAAACGCGGCCGGGCCGGGACGCATGCGCTGAAAGACGTCGAACCCGCCCGTGTTCCCGAACCCAACCCTCGGTCCTTGCTGGAATCCATGGAGCAGCAGTTTTGGGTTGTGGGCGGCGACCGCATCCACCTTTCCATCCAAGGGAAAACCCACGTCTTCGGAAAACAACTGGCGTTGCACGAAGCGCAACAACTCGCGAAGGTGTTCAACCAACGCCTCGCCAAGCTTCAAAAGAAGCACAGCGCCCCCGTCGATTGACCCCGACATCGCGCTTGCAAATTTGCCACTAAGCGAAGTGCTTAATCCTCAGCAATGAGCGACTCCAAGGCAGCCAAATAGCCTTGCAGACCGAGGCCCGAAAGACACGATCGTGCCGCTTGGGCTGTGAGGCTCTTCTGACGAAATCCCTCGCGGGCGTGGATGTTGCTCAGGTGGACCTCCACCGTAGGGATGGAGATGGCCTCCACCGCATCTCGCAACGCCACGGAGGTGTGGCTGTAGCCGCCGGGATTGAAGATGATCCCTGCGCAAGTCGCTTGGGCGTCGTGAAGGGCGTTGACCAACTCTCCCTCAACGTTGCTTTGAAGGCACTCCACTTCGACATCCAACTCCGAGGCTCGGGCTTGAACCGCGCGTTCAAGCTCGGGAAGCGTCATCGTGCCATACATCGACGCGTCACGTTGCCCCAACAAGTTCAAATTGGGGCCGTGCAGGAGGAGGATGCGCTTGCTCATTGAAGGACGAGGGGTTTCAGGCCATGGACAAAGAGGATTTCTCCCAGCCCATTGAACCGTTCGAAGGCGTCTTCGCCCATGGTTTCAATGTCGCGCTGGTTGAATCCCAAGATGACAAGGTCTGCACCGCCCGATTTGTTCTTGATTGTCTGCACAGAACTCCCTTCGTGGGTGACGTGCTCGATGTTTTGTTCCGCGATGGGCAAGCGACCTCCGAGGATGCTTTCGCGCAGGGCATCTTCCTCCTCTTTCGCCTTGTCGCCATCGTACAAGAAGAACACGCTGATGCTCGCCTCGTCCCATTCTGGGTGGCCTTGCAAGATGTAGGCAAGCAAAATCATCAAGCTCGAATTGCTTGCATCGTCTGGGTTGATCCACAAATGGATGTCGTGCTTGTTGCCAAACTCCCGGCCGCTGCTGCGAAGCAGGGCGAGGTCGAGGCCCGCCGCCACAAGCAAGGAGAAGTTGTCGAGGAGCTGGTCCCGATTGGCCGGATGGTCGGGCGCATACTCCATCAAGAACAAGTTGTTGCCCTTGCCTGAAATGCCCGGAAGCTGGATGCATTGCGCAATGGCAGAGGTGTAGGACGGGCTGATGATGGTGTCGAGGTGCACGCGGCTTTTGTTTCCCCGCGCACGCTTCACCAACTCTGCTTGGGCCAACCGGGCGTCCTCCTGTGTGTCGTGACTCAAGAATCCCTTGATGAAATGCATGTAGGTGCCAAACCCATGGCGATAAGCCACCCACCGTACCATGTCAAAGCCCTCCTTGCGCAGGAAGGTGTCGGGCGAAATGGCCAAGACGAAGGGACGCCACCCCGTGGCCTCCTCCAAGTCGTCGTCGTCGCTCATCTGCAATGCCAACTGAAGCGCGCGCTGAAGTTGGAAGATGACGCCACGGAACAGGCGGACCATGCCCTTTTGGCCTCCTCCTCGACGGGACACCCACGCGTGGATGCCCACCATGATCAGCAGGCTTGCCGTGGCGTACGTCGGGTTCATCCCAAACATCAACACGATGCACAGCACCGCCCCCATCAAACTGATGGACCAATGCGAGCGGAACGTGGGACGGTAGCTGGGGTCGGCCGCCATGTGCTCGAGGAAAGACACAAGGCAAATGGCCCCGTAGGTCACCATGAAAAACATGGAGATGATCTCGGCCACGGCATTGATGTCTCCCATCAACACAAACACGAACGCAATGACGCATGTGGCCAAGGACGCCCGCACGGGCTCCTGCTCAGGTCCCCGGCCCTTCTTCAACCAATCGCTCATGCCCTCTGGGAAGATGCCGTCGGCTGCAATGGCCTGCAGCGTGCGCGGCGCCACCATGATGGACCCCAGTGCAGAGCTCATGGCTGCCGCCGCCAGTCCCACAGGAATGATGGGGCCCCACAGCGCGATGTTCTCCATGTACAGCTCGTCGGTGGCAAGCGCCTCGAGCGGAGCTGACCACCAGAGCTTGATTGCCACTGCGATGTAAATCACGATGCCCACGGCGGTGGCCCAAATGGTGCCCTTGGGAATGCTGACACGTGGATCTTTCAAATCTCCACTCAGTCCCAACCCTGCCGCGATACCCGTGAATGCCGGGAAGATGAAGGTGAACACTTCGAAGAAGGTGAAGCGTCGGATGGTGCTGCCATCGGGCGCCAGCAGGGTGTCCGCAATGGTGCCCACAGGATTCAAGTCAGGATTGCCTGGACCACTCCCTGCGAAGAAGAGCACAAGCGCTGCGAACAGCAGGGCGACCACGAGGTACAAGGCCTTGACCCCGAGGTCTGCGCCCTTGCCAATCATGAGCACCGTCAACAAACACATCACCCCCAAATTCACCCACATGGGCTCAATGTGGATGCCATGGGTGACGTCAGCCCACAAAATCAAATCGCGGCAAGCCACGGTGAATGCAATGACGTAAAAGGCCACACTGATGGCTTGAGACAGGTAAAGCGCCAGGCCAATCGCACCTCCAATGTTCAATCCAAACGACCTGGAAATCATGTAATAAGCACCTCCACCCTCAACCTTTTGGTTGGTGGCAATCTCCGCCACAGCCAAGGCCGTGGGCACCGTCACCAAATGGCCCACAAAGACAATCAGCAATGTGGACACCAGGCCGATGTGGGCCACAGCGTAGCCAAAACGCAGAAACAGAATGGCACCGAGAATGGTCGAGATGGCCGTCAAAAACACAGGCCACGTGCCCATGGTTTTGAGATTCGGTTGAGACATCATGAGGGAAAGTTACGCCCGTCAACCGATGGCTGGCGCGGCGCAAGAAGGAGGTTATTCACGGACAGATGCCCAAGAAACGACCGCGTGCACAGGGAGGTGGTCGCTGATGAACACGTCTTTCTTGATGATCTCATCCACGCAGGTCCACTCTGTCTTGAGGCCTTTCACGTAGATCGCATCGATTTTGGGCCCACCTGAAGATCCTTCCGGCGTGAATGTCGTGTACGACGGGAAGGTCTTGCGGCACCGTGCGCGAACCATGTCGTATGTGTCCACAAAACCGGCATCCGCAAGCGCGCGGCGCCCTGGGGCATCTGCCTCTTCATTGAAATCCCCGAGCACAGCCGTGGCGTCCGCCTTGTGAATGGCATCCAGCGACGCAATCAGCCGTGCACTGCCTTCTCTCGCTTCTGCCGACACGTGGCTCCAATGCGTGTTGTACACCCTGACGCGGCGGCCGGTTTCCACCTGGTGGAACCACGCGACCGTCACGATGCGCGGCAGGTCTGCCGACCACCCCACCGCACCGGGCGTTTTCCAATCGGAGGACAACCAGAGGGTTTCGTGATGAAGCAGCTCCCACTTGTCGTGGTTGTAGAAAAGGGGACATGCCTCTCCCCCGCCATCTGCGTCGCGTCCCTGACCGACATGGGACATCCAAGGCAAGCGATCGGCGACGTCTTGGACTTGGTGAGGCAACGCTTCTTGGAGGCCGACGATGTCGTAGAACCCGACGATTTGGGCCACCTCGTCCCTCCGCTCTGTCCACTTCAAGGGGTCCGAAGGATTGTCGTAGCGCACGTTGAACGTGGCAAGCGTCCACTCCCCTTCCCGCACTTGGGCCGAGGCCCAAGTGGACCCGCTGCAGGTCACAATCACGCACATCCAACGAATCCAATGCTGCATGCAACGAAGGTACTGAAGTCCCGAGGTGAACTGCACCGCCTTGGTCGCCTCGCCATGTACCTTTGCGCGCATGGGAGGACATCGTCGTGTCAAACGCACATTTCACAAAGGCCAAGAGCTGCGGTTGACCGTCGAAGACATGGCTTTTGGCGGCAAAGGCATCGCCCGTGTCGAGACGGAAAAAGGCCCTTTCGTGGTGTTTGTCCAAAATGCCTTCCCCGGCCAAGTGGTGGACGTCCAGGTGGCCAAGTGCAAATCGCGTCATGCGGAATGTCGCCTCCTGCGTGTCGTGGAGCCTGCGGACTTCGAAGTGGACATCCCGTACCAGCCCATTCCTGGTGCCCCATACGCCACGGTGCCCATGGAGAAGCAGCACGAGTGGAAGGCGCGCACGGCTTTGGATCTCTATCGGAAGATTGGCGAAGTGGAAGACCTCGACACCCTGTACCAAGGGTTTGTGCCTTCGCCATTGGACTGGCACTACCGGAACAAGATGGAGTACAGCTTCTCCGAGATCCGACACGACCTTGAGACGGACGAAAAGGTGGACGACTTCGGATTGGGGTTCAAGCACCGCGGCACGTGGTGGGCCGTCGAAAACCTCGATGCCGACAGCGGCCTGTTTGACGCCCTCGTGGAGTCCACCTTGCACAAGGTCCGCGAATGGTGTGAAAACACAGGACTTCCCGCGTGGCACCCTCCCAAGCGGGAGGGCTTTTTCCGCTTCTTGGTGGTGCGCAAGAGTTATGCGAACGACGGGTTGCTGGTCAACCTCGTGACCACGTCTGATGCGCCATTGGACGCGGAGGGATTTGTGGAATGCATCCGGAGACTTTGGGGCGACCGCGTCAAGGGCATTTTGCACACCCTCAACGACGACAAAGGAGAGCGCGTGGAGGCGCGCGAGGGAACGTCACGCGTGATTTGGGGCGACAGCACGGTGACGGAGGTGTTGCACGGGTTGTCGTTTGGCATCAGCATGGGGTCGTTCTTTCAGACCAACCCCACGTCTGCAGAGCGCTTGTATGCCGAGGTGCTTTCCCTCGCCCTGGAAGGCGTGGAGAACCGACCTCAAGACGTCATCATGGACTTGTTTTGCGGCACGGGCACCATAGGGCAACTCGTGGCCAAACACGCCAACACACCTGTGGTGGGCGTGGACATTGTGCCCAGCGCCATTGAGGACGCACGCGAAGCGGCCAAGCGAAACGGGTTGACGGGCGTCGAGTTTGTCGCCGCCGATGCAGGCAAATTCTTGCTCGAAAACCCGGAGTATCAGGGAAAAATTCACACGGTGATTCTCGACCCACCACGAGCTGGAATTTCGCCCAAAACCCTGCGTAAAGTCATGAGACTTGGCGCACAAAGACTGGTTTACGTCAGTTGCAACCCTGCCACCCAAGCACGGGACTTGGTGGTCTTGCGAGCGCAAGGCTACGCGCTCAAGTCGCTCAAGCTGGTCGACCAATTTCCACACACCGCGCACGTCGAGGCCGTCGCCTTGATTGAGAAAATCCCGGGATTTCAAACGAACTTAGAAGCATGAGTACACTCCGAGACTTGGTGATGCCCAATGAAACGGTGGTCCGCAAGCTGGACCGCATGGCACGAGAAATGTTGGAAATCCACTACGCGGAAGACGCGTTGGTGTTGATCGGTGTTGACGGGCAGGGGTTGGCTGTGCGTGAAGCACTGGCCCGAAGGTTGCGTGAACTGTCCTCCATCGACGTGATCGAGGGCAGCATGTCCATGCACAAAGATGCCCCGCTCGACCACCCCTTCTCCTGCGACGTCGATGCCGGACAACTCGAGGGACGCATCGTCTTTTTGATTGACGATGTCCTCAATTCCGGCCGCACACTCATCCACGGGGTGCAGCACCTTCTCCTGGGCCGTCCGCGCGAGGTGCACACCGCTGTCCTGGTCGACCGAAAACACCGGTCGTTCCCGATTCGGGCAGACTTCTGTGGCTTGACGCTCAGTACACAGCTGAACGAACACATTGCGGTGGACCTCAGCGACACCAATTGTGCCACCGTGCACGTCGAGCGTACGCAAGCCTCCTGAAAGCCTACCCTTCCAAGCGCCACTGGATTCCCGCGAGGGCCTCGTCAATGGCCTCGGCGGTCTCCAAGGTTTGACGCCAAATCACGTGGGCTGAACCGTAGCATGCTGCACGTGTCAACATCATGCGCTCCACCGTCCGTTGCAGGTCTTTGCCGTGCTTGTCGTGAATCAATGGGCGGTGCTCCTGCCCTTGCTTCAGGCGCGCGAGGAGCACCTCCATGGGCGGTTGCAACGCCACCACAAGGGATCGCCTTCGCATCCACTCCATGGCGCCTTCTGCACACGGCGTTCCGCCACCTGTCGCCAAAACAATGGCATCGTTGGGACGAAGGGCATCGGACAAGGCATCCTGTTCCGCTTCCCGAAAGGCCGATTCCCCCAAGGTGTCGAACACCTCACGGACCGGCATTCCCAGCATCTTTTCCACTTCCTCGTCTGTGTCGACAAAGGGCCTGCCAAGACGCTCGGCGAGCTTCTTTCCCAGGGTGGATTTCCCCGAGCCCATGAATCCGATGAGGGACAGGTGTGTGTGCGTTTGGCTCAAAATGACAAAATCACTTGACGTTGACAGCAAAAAGGTCGTGACCTTCCAATGAACCCACAAGTCGATCGCCCGATTGCACGCCCGCGACGCCCGCCGGGGTGCCGGGGAACAACAGGTCTCCGACTTTCAACGTCATGAATTTGGACACCTCCGCAATGAGACGATTGACCGAAAACAGCATGTCTTTGGTTTGGCCTTTCTGAAGGACGTTACCATGGTTTGCCAAGGTAAAAGACAGGTCTTGCACGTCCTTGCCCAACTGCTCCAGTGACATGAATTGGCCAATCACCGCAGAACCATCAAAGGCCTTGGCACGCTCCCAAGGATGCCCCTTGGCCTTCAATCGCGTTTGGACGTCCCGCGCGGTCATGTCCAAACCCAAGCTGACCTCGGAATAGTAGCGAGGCGCGTGCGCTTCCGAAATGGTTTTGCCCAGGCGATTGATCTTGACGACCAACTCCACCTCGTGGTGCACTTCTTGGGTCCATTCCGGGATGTAGAATGGATGCTTGTGGCTGAGGATTGCGCTTTGGGGTTTGAGAAAAACCACAGGCTCCGACGGCACTTGGTTGCCGAGTTCACGGGCGTGGTCGGCATAGTTTCGGCCGATGCAGATGATTTTCATGGGATCGCAGATGAATCAGTCGTTCACAAAGAACGCCACCTCCACCCGTCTGTCCAAAGCGCCACGATTTGAAGCGCGCTCCTCCCCAAAATAATTCAGCACCACACGCGTGGACAGCACACCGCTTTCCAACAAATGCCGCTGCACGGCCTGTGCACGTTTCTTCGACAAGGCCAAATTGGCCGCGCGGTCGCCCGTGAGGTCGGCATGTCCCGTACAGACGACGCGCAACTGTGGGTACATGCCGAGGTATTCCATCACCTCGTTCAACTGCAGTTGCGCAGTCAAGGTCAAGCGGGCACTTCCTTCATAGAACTGCACGTCAAAGGATGCTGGCAACTGAAGGGCAGCCAATTCCGGGTCGCTGGCCGGCGAAGGGCGATGTGGATTCCAAGACTGCGCAGCCACGTCACGCAGATTGCTGGAAGGGGCTGAATTGCCAAGCTCCAACGCCTGAATGCGTGCCTCTTGGGCTTCGACAAGCGACAAAATGCGTTGCATCATGTCCTGCATGGACTGCCATTCAGACGCATTCGCAGTGGCAGGCCCCGAATCCCCAGCTTCCCCGGGCCAAGTGCTTTCGTCTTCGCGGTCCAACAAGGACATGGTCTCCAGATTGAAGTTGAGTTCAATCGGTTCGAGCGGCACATTGTCTCCAGGGTCGGTCCACCGCGACAACTCCTCCACGGGCAAACTTTGTTCGACGGTGCCGATTTTTTGGAGCAGACCGCGGTTGACGTAGCGTCCAAGCTCCACCCCACATTGAAGCAAGATTTCTTGGACGCGCTGCTCGATGAGCACATAGGTGCGCTCCTCAAAACTGCGTGTTCCCGATCCGCGCATGCGTTCCACATCCCGCATGTCCAGTTCCTCGAAATCCACCAGAAGCATGGCCACTTCCTCGGAAAAGCCCTTGAAGTCTTCTTGACCTGTAAACGCGCGAATGCGCATCAAATCCCGCACGATGCGCTCCATGTCCTTGCCCACGTTGCGCACGGAAGACGACCAGCCAATGTCGTTGTCCTCCACACGCATCTCTCCCCTCAAGTACACGCCAATCGCATCAATCGCCAAGCCGCGCAGCTGCTCGAGTTCCGGATCAGGCGCCGTGCTGTAGTAGTTCACCACAAGGGTCCCCTCTTGGCTTCCCGTCTTGACCGCTCCCTCTTGGGCATGCCCCAAACCGACGACGCCGGCAAGCATCAAGCACACCAGCATGCGCTGCGCACGCCGAGGCGTGCCCCGCGTTTGGTCAAGGGCGATCATGCTCAAATTTCGGAAAATTTATGTAAATCACTTCCCCTCCCTCCGCAACACCGTGAGAATGGTGAAAAGCAGGATCTTCAAATCGAGCACCAACGAGATGTTTTCGAGGTACATGATGTCGTAGCGCAGACGTTGTCTCATCTGGTTCACATTCTCCGCGTAGCCATACTTCACTTGGCCCCATGATGTGATGCCTGGGCGGACTTGTTGAAGCCGCAGAAAGTGGGGACTGTGCTGGATGATTTGGTCTGCAAAAAAGGCGCGCTCCGGACGAGGTCCTACCAGGGACATCTCCCCCTTCAGAACGTTCCAAAACTGAGGCAGCTCGTCCAGGCGCGTTTGGCGCAAACGCTTGCCCACATGGGTGATGCGAGGATCTTCATCCGAACTCAGCTGGGGCCGCGCCCCCTCTGCATCCTGCACCATCGTTCTGAACTTGATGATGTGAAACGGCTTCCCGTACAATCCGAGGCGTTCCTGGCGGTAAAACACAGGACCCGCGGAACCGCGTTTGACCGACAGCGCGACCAGCAACAAGATCGGGGACAGCAAGACAAGCGCCACCGCGCTGACCACGATGTCCACAAAACGCTTCAGGGCCTTCATGCCCGGCCCCAAACCCGTGCGGCTCAAGTTGACAAGCGGGACCCCAAACAAATTGGTCGACCGCACCGTGCCCGCCATGTAATCGAATGCACCAGGCACCACGAGCAACTCCACGCCCTTCCCTTCCAACACCGCAACCCACCCCAGCATGGCCTCTCGCTTGGACAACGTGGTGGTGATCACGGCGCGATCCAAGGCATGCTCGTCCAGCCAACGTCCCAATTTGCCGAGGTCGGCTTCCAACTCCGCTTCGCTCATGCTCGCCAGCACCTCCCAGCCCGCATGTCCTGGCGTCTCCCTCAGCTCTTGAAGAAATTGTGCGTTGTCTTCCTTCCTCCCCACCAAAATCGTGGTGAATGCCCACGCGCCAGATTGCACGTGCCCCACCACCTTCGCAGTCCAAAACCAGCGCCCCAGCAGTGTCAGCCCCATGTGACTACCCAACCATACCCCAAGGGTTTGGTAATGGTCCACGTGGGTTTGGGTGACGTCATCGAGCAACAAGGCAAAAAACAGCACCACCCCGCCGATGGCGCTGGCGCGGATGACCTGACGCACCTCGAGGCCACGATGGCGGCGACGGACATCGGCGTACATGCCCATCAGGGCGTACACCGACCACCAAAACAGCGGCACCAACACCACAGCCAACCAGAAATTCTTGTCAGGCGTGGTGTCGATGTCCATGCCAAACCTTCGGGGCTCGATGACCGTTTTGCGGAACAAAAACAACGTCGTCCATGCCAAGGCCGCGGCGACTCCGTCCATCAGCAGGTAGCGCCACCACCACCCACTCCAAAGGGTGCGCGCAGACGCTTTGGGTGCCGCCACTTCAATCGTCAAAGTGCACGAATTTGAAGTTGTCAATCCAAATGTTGCCTTCGGTCCCATCCGCAGGGATGCTCGCATTCAAGCCAATTTCAAACGAGCCCGCATCGGGCATCGACGACAACGCCGGATACAAGTCGAGGTAAATCTTGTTCCATTCGCATCCCTCTGCGTCGCAGGTGGGATTCAACACCAAGATGGGCAGTCGACCGGCCTGACTTCCACCAAACACCTCCAATCCCACGACGAATCCCACGTCGCACTTGTAGTGGAATTCGAGGTAGACCGGGCGGTCACGAGGGAGGTCGTAGAACTGCTCGTGGGTGGCGGCATTCAACTGGGTGTGGGCGCTGTCCATTCGAATGTACCCCGAGCCATTGCCTTCAAAGACGTTGGCAGCATCGAGGGTGCGCTGCACCTCGACGTTGCTGTTGCTGCTCTCCAAAAACCGGTTGGCCGACTCGAAATCTTCGGCCAAGATGACCTTGGTTTCCAGGGCATCCGTGCTGACATATCCTCCACCAAACGCGTGGTCCAGTTCCGTCTTAGGATCGCCATCGATGTCCACCCTGTTGACCTCATAGAAAGGGTAGGTTCTTCTCGTCGCGGCAATCCCATTGGCGCGGATGCCTGGAACGAGCGTGAGGGTTTGGGGTTCTCCTGCAGGCAAAGCCACGGTCGCGGGCAACGGGTAGACCCCCACCACATCGGTGGTACTGTACACCCACACCTCTTCCACTTTGTGCTCGGCGGTGCCTTGGGCTTGCGTGGTCACCAAATCGTATTCGCTGATGCGCAACACTTCCGGCGCGCCCAAATCCCAGTCCTCCGGACGGCATCCCGCCCAAGACAAGACCAACAAGCACACCCAAAGCGGTCCAGTGCCTCTCCATGTTCGTTTCAATGACATGCGCCTCATCAAGGCCCGAAGGTACGCCTGCTCAGGCGCACCGCACGCACCTCGTCGCGCCGGGCATGAGCATCAATCGACCCAGGGGAATGTCGTCTCCGCACGCCATGCATTTGCCGTACTTCTCGTCCCGCATCCGTGACATGGCCTTGTCCAGTTGGGTCAGTTCCTTTTCAAGCTGCCGCAACGCCGCCTCATTCACGCTTCGGTTGTTGATGGCATCCATCCGACTCACCCGGCCGATGGCATCGTTGGGCGGAATGGGCTTGGTCAGCTCGCGGTACTCCGCGATGCGATCCAAGAGGTCCTCGCGCTTGCGTTCGGCACGGGCTTGGATTTGGGCCTTTTCCTCGGACGTCATGCACTCAAGATACGCTGTGGACAGCGCGGGGACAACTCTCCCCTGCCCTCCTCGCCAATTCCACATTCGCCTGCCTACTTTTGCGGCACAATTCTCAAACCTCCCCGCCATGAAGTTTTTCATCGACACCGCCAACCTCGACCAAATCCGTGAAGCCCAAGCGCTGGGCATTTTGGACGGCGTGACCACCAACCCTTCGCTCATGGCGAAAGAAGGCATCGCTGGTGACGACTCGGTAAAAGCCCACTACAAGGCCATCTGCGAGATCGTGGACGGCGACGTGAGCGCGGAGGTGATTTCCACCAACTTTGAAGGCATGGTGCGTGAAGGCGAAGCCCTTGCAGGCCTTCACGAGAACATCGTGGTCAAGGTGCCCATGATTCCCGAAGGCATCAAGGCCATCAGCCACTTCACCGAAAACGGCATCCGTACCAACTGCACATTGATTTTCTCTCCAGGTCAAGCGTTGATTGCGGCCAAGGCAGGCGCATCCTACGTCAGCCCGTTCATTGGACGCCTCGACGACATCAGCTCAGACGGCATGGACCTCATCGAGGACATCCGCAACATCTTCGACAACTACGACTTCGGGACGGAGATCCTCGCAGCCAGCGTGCGCGGTCCCATGCATGTCATCGAATGCGCCAAGCTCGGTGCCGACGTGATGACCGGTCCATTGAGCGCCATCGAGGGCTTGATGAAGCACCCATTGACGGACATCGGCTTGGCCAAGTTCCTCGCGGACCACGCCAAGTCCAACGGCTGATTCAACACGCTGCCGAAAGGCATCCCCATGGCCCATTTGGTCAAACTCCACGACGACAACCCGGATGCGAGAAAGGTCCAGGAAGTGGTCCGGGCGTTGGACAACAACGGACTCATTGTCTGCCCGACAGACACGGTGTACAGCTTCGCCGCCAAGTTGGGCAGTCCCAAGGGGTTTGACCGGCTCGCCCGGGCCAAAGGCGTCAAGCCAGAAAAAGCGCAATTCTCCCTGCTCTGCGCCGATCTCAGCGACCTGAGTCGGTACGCAACCCACATCAGCAACCCGCTCTTCAAAATGATGAAGCGGGCGTTGCCAGGTCCCTACACCTTCGTGTTGCCTGCAAGCGGTGAAGTGCCCAAATTGTACAAAGGCAAGAAGAAGACCATTGGCATCCGCGTGCCCGACCATCCCGTCGCCCAGCATGTCCTGCGCGAATTGGGAAGTCCACTCATCGTGAGCAGTGTGCACGACGAAGACGCCATGCGGGAGTACACGACCGATCCCGAGTTGATTCTGGAACGGCACAGCCACCTCGTCGACTTGGTTGTGGATGGGGGCATGGGCAACTTGGAGGCGTCGACCGTCTTGGATTGCACGGGCTCGGAGCCGGAAGTCCTGCGCGAAGGATTGGGTCCTGTGGACGACCTCTTCTGATTTCAGAGATGCCTGTGGCTCAGTCGCGCGCTCTCGCTTCGAGCATGGGCACGAAAGCCGCGTACCCGTGGTCTTTCTTGGTGAATTCGCGGTCGCTGATGCGGTCGATGGTCCACATGCGCTGGGTGTCGCCGTCCCCCACCGGGATGACCATACGTCCTCCCACTTTGAGTTGGCCAAGCAGCGCTTGAGGCACGTCAGGGGCGCCACAAGTGATGATGATCCCGTCGAACGGCGCAAAGACCGGCTTGCCTTTGTAGCCGTCGCCGTAGTAAAGCGAGGGCTTCCCCCCCATGGCCTTCAACAATGGACCCG
>MDSV01004661.1_pt1 | contig 50105 bp, 44 predicted proteins | sample 810851 | NCBI WGS metagenome assembly MDSV01 (sample SAMN05326640, study PRJNA326480) | marine metagenome | isolation source: seawater | place: Atlantic Ocean: North East | collected 2012
GAATTACTATATGAAATAAAAATGCAGTAATACCTAAGATAACACTAATCCACCAAGCATTATCATAATTACCATATAGATCAAAAATTTTTCCACCTGACCAGGCGCCAAGTATAGCTCCAGCTTGATGTGACAAAAAAACTATTCCACCTAATGTTGCAAGGTATTTAGGGCCTATAAAAGTTAATATTATTCCATTTGTAAGTGGAATAGTTGCAAGCCACAATAACCCAATTGAAGCACCAAACAAAAGAGCAGTAACTGGAGAAGCTGGAAGAATAACAAACAAAGATATCACTATGGACCTCCCCAAGTAGATGTATGCTAATGAGACTTTCTTTAAAACACGATTGCCTAACCAGCCAAAAAATAATGTACCAATAATGTTAAATAAACCAATTAGGGCTAATGACCAACCAGCTGTTTCTAAAGACAAGCCTTTTGAAATTAAATCGTTAGGTAGATGTAAAGCAATAAAAGTCACATGGAAACCACAAGTAAAGAAACCTAAAGATAGTAAAATATAGTTTTTATTTAAAAGAGACTCAGAAATAATATTTTTAAAATCAAAATCATCCTTTTTAATTTTTTTATGATTATTTGAATTGTTTTTTTCTGTTAATAATGGAAGCAGTAATAATAAAGTAGCTGTTATTATTGACAAAATAACTAGCGAAGTTTGCCATCCATATGTTTTTATAGAAAACAACGTTGGAGAAATAAACACAAACATACCAAATGATCCAGCGGCTGCAACGAGTCCCATAGCCATTGATTTTTTTTCTGGGGGGGCTGTTTTCCCTATAATTGCAACAATTGTTGACATTCCACCTGCTCCCAAACCAATTCCTGTAACAGTTCCAAAGCTAAAAATCAAAAAATTATTTTCTGGATTACTTAGAATATAAATGCCTATTGAAGAACATATGATTCCAAAAGCAAGAGCCTTTTGGGGTCCAAATTTATCTATTATCATACCTAATAAAAAAGCAGATACTCCCCAAGTAAGAGCTTGAAGGCTAATAGCGATTGAAAAGATCTCTTTTCCAGAATTACTAAAAAGACTTACAGGCTCTAAAAATAGACCAAAACATTGTCTTGTCCCCATTAAAGTTGCAACAATTATTGAGCAAACAATCAGAGTTATACGCCAATCAATTCTATTCTTTACCATATTTATATTACCTTCCTTTATATGCTTGAAGACTTAATTTAGGAATTAGAATATTCATTGGTTTTTTTGAAGATTGCCAAAAAACGTCAATAGGAATACCTCCTCTTGGATACCAAAGTCCAGCTATTCTTAGCCAATGTGGTTTTAATAATTTAACTAAGTCTTCAGCAATGGAAATCGTACAATCTTCATGAAATGCCCCATGATTTCTATATCCCAGCAAATAAAGTTTTAATGATTTACTTTCAACAATATATTTTGAAGGAACGTAATCTATAATAATGTTGGCAAAATCTGGTTGAGATGTAACAGGGCAAATAGAAGTAAATTCTGGGCACGTGAATCTTATACAGTATTTTAATTTAATTTTCGGATTTATTATTTTATTCAAACATTTTGCATCAGGATTATCTGGAATTGATATTTGTTTTCCAAGGCTTGAAAAATGAATTTTATTATAGCTCATGATAAATTAGACTTCAGTTTTAAATTGGTTAATATTAAGTTTTCTTTTATAAACTTTTTCCATTCTTTGAAACTATTACAATTTTTTGCTTTAGTAGGAAAGCACAAACTTCTTGAAGAGTTAATAACTCCAAAATTATATAAATTATTTTGATTTATATCTTTCACTAAACCTTCCTGAGCATTAAAGATAGAGCCTCCTTGAGCTCCATAACCAGGTACCAGAAAAGGTGCAGAGGATAAATTTTTTCTTAGTTTTATGATTTGTTCTTTATAAGTTGCTCCAGCAACTACTCCTATAGATGACAAACCTGATTGACCTTTATAGTTTTCTATTAATGGCTTTAGGTTATCAGCTAAGTCTTCATAAACTTTCTTTTTTCCTTGAATACTTTTTTCTTGGATGTCAAGAGAGCCAGGATTACTTGTATGAACAAGGATAAACAGGCCTTTTTTACTTCCAATTTTTTTTACAAATGGCTCAATACTATCTAATCCTAGCCAAGGATTGATTGTTAGAGCATCACAAGGATAAGGAGTGCTTTTATCAAAAAAAGTATTTGCATAAGCTTTACTAGTACTTCCAATATCTCCTCTTTTAGCATCAATTATACATAAAGAATCTGACTTTTTTATAATATTACAGATTTTTGAAAAAACTCTCATCCCTTCAGGGCCCAATTGTTCGAAAAACGCTATCTGTAACTTTATAACTGGAACTAAATTTAGACATGTTTCTAATAGCATCATAGAAAATTTTTCAACAATTCTAATATTATCTTTAGAATAAATCTTATTATTCACTTTATATTTTGTTTGAAAAACTTTTGGTATTAAATCTAAATGTGGATCTAAACCAAGGCATAAAAAAGAATTTTTTTCTCTAATTTTATAAAATAGTTTATCCCCAAAATGATAATTATTATTTAAGTTTTTCATCAAATTTTTTAATTTGTTCTGGGGATGCATCCTTTTGAAATTTTGCTTTCCAAGTTTTATGAGGCATTCCATAAATAATTTCTCTAGCTGCATCTTTATCTATGTGGATACCTTTTTCTTCAGATGCTTCTAAATACCAGTTAGATAAACAGTTCCTGCAAAAACCACTTAAGTTCATTAGATCGATGTTTTGAACATCAGTCCTATTTTGAAGATGTGAAACTAACCTATTGAAAACTTTAGACTGTATTTCTAACTCTAATTGATTTGTTAATTCAGTACCTTTTTCCATATTTAGGTCCTTTTAAAAGTTAATTAAACATTGAAAATTATTATATAACATATTAGCTTATTTCAAGTTTGAAAAGAAAATATATAAAATTATTTGATTTATGAAAGATAAAAACTATTTAAATTCATATAGATTTTCTCAAGTAAGAAATGCAAGAAATACAGAAATAGCAGAAGATTATACAGAAATGATAGCTGATCTTACTAGAGAAACAGGGGAAGCTAGAGTAGTTGATTTAGCAGAAAGTTTTGGTGTTACGAGCCCGACTGTAAACAGTATAATCAGGAGGCTAGTTAGAGAAGGATTAGTTGAAAATAAACCATATAGATCTATTTTTTTAACAAAAAAAGGAAAGGACCTTGCCAGTTTTTGTAAAGATAGGCATGAAACAGTATATACATTTTTATTATCTATCGGTGTAAAAAAAGAAATAGCAAAAAATGACGCTGAAGGTATAGAACACCACGTAAGTCCAGAAACTCTAGAGGTTTTTAAAAAATTTACAAAAAAACTAAGAAAATAAAAATTATCTTAACACTCCTTTAAAAAAATATAATACTCTGTAAGTGTTTTCTGAGTTTTTAAATTTAGATATATAAACAAGTTCAAAATCTTCAAAGTTATTTAAATATTTATTATTTATACCTTTATCTCTTGTGACTATTATTATTTTTTGTTTAGATTTAAATTTTTCTATTTTAAATTTACTAAAATACTCATAATGGTTTTTTGCTTTTGAAGCTTCAGTTAAATAATATTTTCTGTAAGAGGGGCTGATATATTCTCTCATATAATAATTAAACCTGGTAATTTCACTTCTTCTATTAAATATGAGTGCATCAGGATTTTCTTTTTTAATAATTTCTATTAACTCTTTAGATTGAGTTTCAAACCCTCTGAGCTTTCTCAATGGATCACTATCTAGATTAATTAGATTTATTTTGCCAAAAAAAGCTACATTAAAAATAAAAATAGAAATAAAAATGTTGATTAAAATGCCAGTTTTAATAAAGAGATTTATGGCAGTACTTTTTTTTTCAGCTAGGTACCCTCCAATCATTATACACGCTGCAGGATAGGCTGTTACAGCCCAATTAGCATTTGATGTTTTTAAAAATGCTTGGATCGTTAAAATTAAAAGAATTGTGACTGAAAAAAAAGCTAATAAAGACAGTTTTATTTCTTTAAAAAATAAACTCCAAACTATTATAATGAATGTAAGAAAAACTATTGGTCCTAATACAAAAAATTGAGATAATAAGAAAGTCAAAGCTTGAATTAGGTTGTAGTTGATATGTTCTAGGTCTGCATTATATATGACGTGATTAAATGTTGAAAATTCATTAACATAGTTCCAGTGAATATTTGGCAGTGAAAAAATAAATAAAACAGCAAAGGTTATAAAAAGTTTATTCAACTCAATAAATTTATTTCTGTCGTAAATGAGCCAAAAAATTAGCAGCAAAATTATAAAGTATAACATTGCATACTTTGTCAAAAAGCCTAAAGAAATTAATATTCCTAAAACAAAGGACCAAAAAAAGTTTTTGTTTTTGATAATTTTTGTTAAGGCTAGCAAACTTAACGACCAAAAAAATAATAAAGGAGTATCAGTAGATATAATAAAACTTCCAAGACTGGTTAATGGCAATGTAATCCAAATTAATGCAGTAAACTTTCCAGAATTATTTCCATAAATAATAAAACATGTATACCACAAGATAAATGCAATTAGTAAATGAAGGATTGGAGAAAAAAATCTTATTCCAAATTCACTATTTCCAAAAATATAAGTTGAAAACGAAATAAGCCAAGCAATAAAAGGTGGTTTTGTAAAATAACCAAATTGCAAATCATTAGACCAATCCCAATATTGGGCTTCATCTACAGATAATTCTAAAGGTGAATTGGATAGAACAAAAAGTTTAAAAATCGTAATAAATATTAAAATTGATATAATAACTGGAGTGTTATACACAAATGAGACAGAATCTTTTTTATGAAAGAGCGTCAAGTTTGCAAACCTTTTTATTTAAAATAATAGATTGTTTTGATTAAAAAGACAATTTTATATTACTTATCAAAGAGACCTTGATTAATTAATTAACGTAACTTATTAAAAAGGACTATATTATAATTTTTATTAAAAGGGTTTAAAGTGCAAAAAATTGATCAAATCATTGATGATTTTAATTATTTTGATAATTGGGAAGATAAATATGAATATCTTGTAGATCTTGGCAAGAATTTAGAAAATTTAGATGAAAATTTGAAGAATGATCAAAATAAATTGAAAGGTTGTCAATCCACAGTTTATTTTTTAGCAAAAGAAAATTTGGATGGAACCTTGAAGTTTTTAGCAGACAGCGATGCTTTTATAGTAAGAGGATTAATATCAATATTAATTACAATATTTTCAGAAAAAACCCCAAAAGAAATTTTAGATACTGATACCAAATTTTTAAGTAAAATAGGATTACAACATCATTTATCCCCAACCAGAAAAAATGGATTATCCTCAATGATAGATAAGATCAAACATGAAGCATCTTTGAGAGTTAAGTCAAATGACTACAAATAAAAAAGGAAAAATCCTATATATTACAAGTTTAGATAATTCATTAGTTAAACAAATTAGAAGTTTGACAAAAAAAAAATATAGAGAGGTCCATAATAAATTTATTGCAGAAGGAGAATTTTTTCTAAATGAAGCTATTAATAGCAAATGGAAAATATGTTATGTACTTTTTGATAATACTAAAGAAGATAGTTTTAATGACAATAAAGATTTACAATTTTTAAAATCTAAAGGAACAAATATTATATTTGTAACAAAAGATATCTTAATAAAAGTTACAGAAAGAGACAATCCACAAGATTTTTTATTTGTCGTAGAAAAAAAACAATTTAAAATTCCTAATAATTTATTAAATCATCATATAAGTATAATTTTAGAGAACATTAGAGATCCTGGTAATTTAGGCTCTATTTTTAGAACTATTGAAGCATTAGGTGTAAAAAATTGTTTTCTAATTGGTAATTGTGTAGATCCATATTCAAGAGAGGTGATTAGATCAAGTATGGGTTCGTTATTTAACTTAGAATTTTTAAAATTAACAGAAAAAGAGATAATTAAATGGTCTTTAAAAAATAATATTAATTTAATAGGGACGTCACTCAACACTAATAAAAGTTTTTTGAATTATAAATGGGAATTTCCTTTATCACTTATATTTGGGAATGAAAAAAATGGAATTTCAGGATTTTTTGAAAACAAATGCAAAGATAATATTAAAATCTTTAGTAAAGGAAGGGCGAAAAGTCTTAATGTTTCCGTTGCATGCGGCATTATAACACAAGAAGTTATTAGGAAAATACCTAATAATTATTAATTATTTTTTTTAAGTATATCTTTCCCTAGTTTCACTCCAAATTGGTCAAAAGGATTTATTTTAGCAAAAGATGCTTCTATAATAGTCTTATATTCATATAAACAAATAATCTTACCAAGTGTATTTTCTGTAATTTTATCAAATAGTAAAAGGTTTACAGATTTATTACCCTCTACAGTTTTATATGAATTTGATAATGAATAATCAATTGAACCTTTTTTTAAAGCTAAATATTGAGAAAAACAATTAAGTTTTAATTGATCATAAGCTAGCTTATCAAGTTCTTCATCAATATAATAATCTTGAGGGTAAATTTGATCAAAGCAAATTAAATCAATAGAAGTTTTCAAAGTAGATTGATGTAATGATTGAAAAAATGAGTGTTGAGCATCAGTACCGACATAACCAAAGACATTTGAAGTGGGTGAATTAACTTTTTTTAAATCTTTATTAATACTTTTACCATTACTTTCCATCATCAATTGCTGTAGATATAAAGGTAACAACTTAAGGCTATCTGAATAAGGGACAATACAATGTGAGTATTCTTTCTTAAAATTTATGTTATAATGACTCCTTATAGCCATATTAAAAGATAATGAATTTGCAAAATTATTAATTACTTGTTCATCAATTACATTACCACCTTTTAAAAAATTTAAGAAAAACTTCTCGCCAAATAAAATAGGTGTAGATATGTTGGCAGCTGACCAAATAGAAAATCTACCTCCAATAGATTTATCAAAAGTAATTATATTAGAGGGTAGGAAATCATTACGGATAGCTTTGTTATAAGAAGAAGTAATAGCAAAAATTTTCTTCATGATAACAGATTCATCTAAAAAAGATTTAAGCCATAATTTAACTCTTTTAAGATTAAAAAGTGTTTCAGTAGTAGTAAAAGATTTAGAAACAATAAAAATTAAGGTTGTGTTAGGATTCAAATTCTTAACAACATTAGAAAGTGTAAAAGGATCAACATTCGAAATAAAGTGAAAATCAGGACCATTAATTTTGTACCTAAAAGCATCATAAATCATTTTAGGTCCCAGATTAGAACCACCTGTACCAATATGAATTATATCCTTAACAGAACCAAATTCACCATTTCTAATTTTATTAGCTAGTAATAACATTGATTTAATTTCATTAGAAATTTTGTTATTGATGTAAGGTGAACTTTTAATCTTGCTATTGAAAAATCTTGCAGAAAAATGAGAGGTTTCAATAGTCTCAGTAAAATTAACCTTTTTTCCATTCAACATATCTTGGACAAATTTTTTGGAATCTAATAGAAATAAATTAGAAAAAGAATCTGATAAGGCTACATTTGATTTATTTAATGTAGAAAAAAGCGATATGTTATCTAAGGTATTTATAAGATCCGATTTAGGTGGTAAGACTTTCATGTAACAAATTTATAACAATTAAATAATAAAAAAAATGTTTAATGATATTTCAATAATAATTCCAGTATATCATGCAAAAAATACTTTGAAAAAAACATTAAAATCTATATTAGTACAGAAATTAAATAATGATAAACTTAAAATTGAGATTATTTTATCTGTAGACGATCAAAAAGATTACTCAGAATTTATAAAAAGTAACTTTAAAAATATAAAAATAAAATTAATAACAACAAAAAAAAATGGTTCTGGAGCAGGAAATGCAAGAAATATTGGCATGAAAATGTCAACAGGAAAGTATATTGGTTTTTTAGACTCTGATGATGAGTATTCTAAAAATTATATTCAAGAAATGTATGATGCAGTAAAAAGACACAATATAGTTATAGCAGAAACTCACGTTTATCATAATGAAAAAAAAATTGGAATTTATGAAGGTAAACAAAATGGGTTATTAAATTTAACTGATATAAGTAATAACCCAGGAAGTTTTCATCCATTTCTAAAAAAACAATTAGCAAAAAACTTTATAAATAAACCAAGCCAAGATGTTTTTAATATCGCAGGATTATTAAACAAAAAACCTATAAAAATGATAAAAAATGTATATTACAAATTAAATTTAAGAAAGGATAGTTTTACAGAAAATAAACATTATTGGCATATGATAAACTTAGCTTACAAATTTTATCAAATAAAAAGTATAAAAGAAAAAAAATATAAGATAGGTAAACAATTTGCTGTAAGGCGGATAATTAATAATAACTTTATAAAATGGAAAGTTATAAATAAAAATAAATCATATTATGAATATTTAACAAGGAGAAAAGATGAGAAAAGAAAAAATTTATGTGTTTGACGCATACGGTACTTTGTTTGATATAGATTCAGCATGCAGAAATTTAGCAAAAGAGATAGGGAAAGATTGGGAGAAACTATCGACAATGTGGAGACAAAAACAATTAGAGTATAGTTGGTTAAGAAATTCAATGAATGAATATATAAGTTTTTGGGAAATCACAAAAAAATCATTAGAATATGCAATGAAAATTATAAAATTAGAAGATAAAAAAACAGAAAATAAATTACTAGACTTATATTATAAAATAGAGAGTTATGAAGAAGTTGATAATTTTCTTACAAAATTAAAAAAAAAAAAAATAACAACATGTATATTATCTAATGGAAGTTTAGACATGTTAAATGCAGCTATTAATAATTCGAAATTAAAAAATAAAATAGATAAAGTCTTATCAGTAGATATGTGTAAGAAATATAAACCCTGTAAAGAAGTTTATAAACTAGTAATGAAAGAATTTAGAGTTAATAAAGTTGATATTATCTTTTTTTCAAGTAATTCATGGGACGTTCATGGAGCTTCATTTTTTGGGTATAAAACTGTATGGGTGAATAGATTCAATAAACCTGATGACATACTTCCTGGAAAACCAGATATAGAAATAAAAAATCTTAATGATTTTAATTTAAACCAAAAATTTAGCAAAATATAATTATAAAAATGAAATTAATAGTAAGAATAAAATAATCATATTAAGAAAGAAAATTAATATGAACACAGTTAAAGAAATTAATAATTTAAAATTATGGATTAATAAATTTCTACCGCAATTAGGTAAATTAATTAAGATTGGAAAGTTTAATATAGGACAATCAAATCCAACTTATAAATTAGAATTTGAAAAAGGAATATATGTACTTAGAAGTAAGCCTAAAGGTAAATTATTGAGAGGTGCTCATAGAATAGATAGAGAATATAGAGTAATGTCCGAAATATATAATTCAACAATACCTGTTCCAAAAATGATTAATTATTGCAAAGATCTAAAAGTAATTGGTACAGAGTTCTATATTATGACATTTGAAAAAGGAGAACAAGAGACTGATCCGATAATGCCAACTTATTCAATTGAAGAAAAAAAAATTTTATACATAAATAAAGTACAAACATTAATAAATTTAGCAAATTTAAATTTAAAAAAAAATAAAATAGAAAATTTTGGAAAAAATGAAAACTATCTAGAAAGACAAATATCTATGTGGATTAATCAGTACAGATTGTCAGAAACAAATAAAATTAATTCAATGGAGTTTTTAATACAGAATTTAGAAAAAGAAATCCCAAAGGAATTAGATAAATTACCATATGTATTAATTCATGGAGATTTCAGAATAGATAATTTAATTCTAGATAAATTTAATAGAGGCAGAATTTTATCTATTCTAGATTGGGAATTATCAACAGTTGCACCTCCATTTATAGATTTATCATATTGGAGCGTAATGTTAAGATTTAGTAATAATTGGCCAATTAAAGGAATAGGTTTTGAAAGAAATAATGAATTGAACAAGGGTATACCAAGTGAAAAAGAAATCTTTGAAATTTATTCAAATGCACTAGGTTATGATATATTAAAATTCTGGAATTTTTTGTTAGCTTTTAATTGTTTTAGATTTGCATCTATTTTGCAAGGCATCACAAAAAGAGTTTTTCAGGGTAATAATTCAGGGGATAATGCAAAATTAATTGGTCAACAAGCAAAACCAGTAGCTGTAATGGGGGAATTCTTTATGAAAAGTCATCTTGAATAAAAAATTTTAAAAAAAAATTTAAAAAAATTATATTTTAAATTGATCAGGCATTGATAGTAAATAAGGAAGTAAATTTTTATATAGATTTTATAAAAATATTGCCTTAATACAAATTAACAAATTATAAATTTATAAGTAAAAATATTTAATTTTCTTTAGGATAAAACAATGATTTTAGTTACTGGTGGAGCAGGGTTTATAGGGAGTAATTTCATAAAAGAATATTTAAAAAATAAGAATGAAAGTATAGTAAATTATGATAAATTAACTTATGCGGGAAACTTAAAAAATTTAAAAAAAATAGAAAATAATTCAAGATATGAGTTTATTAAAGGGGATATTTGTGATTCCTTGAAATTAAACGAAATATTGTCAAAATTTAAACCTTCAAAAATAATAAATTTCGCAGCTGAAACACATGTTGATAAAAGCATAAAAAATCCAGAAAACTTCATAAAAACTAATATTTATGGAACCTATAAACTAATAGAATCCACAAGAAATTATTTTAATGAATTAAAGAATCCATTAAAAAAAGAATTTAGATTTATTCATATATCAACTGATGAGGTATTTGGTTCATTAAAGAAAAATGATCCGCCTTTCAATGAAAAAACACAATTCAGACCAAATAGTCCATACTCTGCTTCTAAGGCATCTTCCGACCATTTAATAAGATCATATAACAAAACGTTTAATATACCGAGTATAATTGTTAATTGCTCTAATAATTATGGTCCTTTTCAATTTCCTGAAAAATTAATACCAGTTTGCATTTTAAATGCACTTCAAGGTAAGGAAATTCCTATATATGGAGAAGGTGATAATATTAGAGATTGGTTGTATGTTGACGATCATTGTAGAGCTATTCAGATAATATTAGATAAAGGTAAGGTAGGTGAGACATACAATGTAGGTGGAAATTGTGAGTTAAGTAATTTGAACTTAGTTAAAAAAATTTGTGAAGTTATGGATGAAATTATTCCTAGGAAAGATGGAAAATCTTATAAATATTTTATAAAATTTGTTAAAGATAGACTAGGACATGATTATCGTTATTCAGTTAACTCTAGTAAAATTACAAATGAATTGAAATGGAAACCAAAAGTAAATATAAATGATGGATTAAAAAAAACTATTAATTGGTATATAAAAAACCAAAAGTGGATAAGTGAAATTCAAAAAAAGGCAATGAATTAATTTAACTAATTGATATAAATGAAGAAAACTATTTTATTATTTGGTAAAGATGGTCAGCTTGGTTTTATGTTAACTAGAACACTATCTTTACATTCCAACCTCTTCAGTTTTGGTAAGAATGAATGTGATTTAACAAAAAAAGATGAAATTAGAAATGTTATTAAAAGTATAAAACCAGATGTAATAGTCAACGCGGCCGCTTACACAGCCGTAGATAAAGCTGAGACAAACCAAAATTTAGCTTACAAAATAAACGCCCTTGCAGTAAATGAAATGAGTAAATTAGCAAATAAATTTGATGCCTTGTTAGTTCATTTATCAACTGATTATGTTTTTGATGGTAAGAAATTAGGTCCTTACACTGAAAAAAATATTACAAACCCTATTAACATTTATGGGAAAAGTAAATTAGCAGGAGAAGATTATATAAGAGAAAATTTAAAAAACTTTCTTATAATAAGAACTAGTTGGGTTTATGGTAATTACAAAAATAATTTTTTGAAAAGTATTTTGAAAGCATTAATTGAAGAAAAGAATATTAAAGTTGTAAAGGATCAATATGGAAGTCCTACTTCTACTAGTTTATTATCTGATATGATTTCTCATGTAATCATAAACTTTTATTTTAAAGATAAGGAAAACTTTCCTTATGGGCTTTATAACCTTACTTCTCAAGGAAAAACTAATTGGTTTGATTTTGCAAAATTAATAAAAGCAGAAGAAATAAAAAATAATATTAATTTTAAAGACAACAAATCTAAAATTATGCCAATTACATCTCATGAAAGTAACTATTTAGCATTGCGACCTATGAATTCAGAACTCACCTCAAATTTATTCAAAAGAACGTTTAAAATAAATTTACCTAATTGGAGAAGGGATGTTAGATTTGTAATGAAACAAATAAACTAAAAGATAGTCATGGGTGTTAACAGAAAAGGTATAATTTTAGCTGGAGGTTCAGGAAGCAGGCTTTTTCCTATTACGAATGTAGTATCAAAGCAATTACTGCATGTTTATGATAAGCCTATGATATACTATCCTCTAAGCACTTTAATGCTTGCCGGTATAAGAGAAATTCTTGTAATTTCAACTCCAGATCAAATTGATTTATTTAAAAAATTATTAGGTGATGGCAGTCATTTAGGTTTACATATTGACTATAGAATTCAAGAAAAACCGAATGGAATTGCTGAAGCTCTAATTATTGGAGAAACCTTTTTAAATAAAAGTCCATGTTTATTAATTTTAGGTGATAATATTTTTCATGGTGATAACTTATCATCAACTTTATTTAAAATTTGTCAAAAACATGAAATTAATACAATTTTTGGGTATGAAGTTGAAACTCCAAGTAGATACGGTGTAATAGAATTTGATAAAAACTTTAAGATATTAAATATTGAAGAAAAGCCCATTTTACCAAAGACAAACTATGTAATCCCGGGGCTTTACTTTTATGATAGTAATGTTTCAAAATTTGCAAAAACAATAAATCCTTCTAAAAGAGGTGAACTTGAAATTACAGATTTAAATTTGATGTACATGAAAGAGAATAAATTAGAAGTTGAGATTTTAGGTAGAGGAACTACTTGGATAGATGCTGGAACTTTTGATAGTTTGTTAGATGCATCAATGTTCATATCAAGTATTCAAAAAAGACAAGGTTCAATTATTTCATGTCCTGAAGAAATCGCTTTTAAAAAAGGTTGGATTTCAAAAAATGACTTAAGTATTTTATTAAAAAACTTAGGTGAAAACAAATATTCTCAATATTTATTTTCTCTTATAAGTTAAAATTATGTCCATCAAAATTGAAAAAGGAAAGTTAAAAGACACATTAATTATAAACCCGAAGGTATTTTTTGATACAAGAGGTTTTTTTTACGAAAGCTTTAATTTAAGAGACTTTTCAAAATCAACAGGTTTAAATATTAATTTTGTTCAAGATAATCATAGTCATTCAAAAAAAGGGGTACTCAGAGGATTGCACTATCAAATTAAAAAACCTCAAGCTAAATTAGTTAGCGTTTTAAAAGGAAAAATATTTGATGTTTGTGTTGATTTAAGAAGAAACTCACCTGATTTTGGTAAAGCAATGTCTATTATTTTGAGCGAAGAAAATAGAACTCAATTATGGATACCTGAAGGTTTTGCTCATGGGTTTTTAACATTAGAGGACGAAACTGATTTTATTTATAAAACTACTCAATATAGATATGAAGAGTATGAAAGGGTATTAAAATGGAATGATCCTCAATTAAAAATTGATTGGCCTAGTTTACAAAATTCTTATAAATTAACAGATAGAGATGATTTAGGAATTTCTTTAAAAAATTGTGAAATTTACGATTAAAAATAATTAAATTAAATTATGAAACATTAAATCTTTTAGGATTTATCATTAAAAAAGAACCAAAAATAATAGTAAAGCCAGAAATATACATAGATATATTGAATGAACCTGTTTTGTCTGTTATTAGTCCAACTATATAAGGACCTATCATTTGACCTAAGCCAAAACAAGAAGTTAATATAGCCGTTGAGACAATAAAAGAACCATAAAATCGTTTTTGTCCTTCAAGTAAACTCATGGCGGTTATTGGTATGAATGTAATTCCAAATAAAATACATGAAACTAATATACCGACTATGTCTAGAGAAAAGCCAGATATTAATATGCCTGAACCCATGATTAGGCATGCTAAAAATAAAGCAAAATCATTCCCAATTTTATCTCCAAACCAATTCCAAAAAAATACAGATGGAATTCCTGTCAAACCAACAGAAAACCATACATAAGGTTCAGAGACCTCTAAACCAGATGTTGTTCTAGCCATTGTTGAAATAAACGTACCAAAACCAACATAACCAAAACCATAAAGGCAATAACCTATTGAAATCAGAATGAAACCAATTTTTCTTTTTCTAATAATATTATTTGGTTTTATATAAATTTTTTTTTCATAGGGTGTAAACTTAAATATTTGAAATGATAATAAAACAGATAGAATACCAACAGCTATCCACAAGTGATGCCAATGAAAGTCTAAAGATCCTAAAGTTGAAACTACTATTGAAGATAGTACCATGCCCAGACCAACTCCAGAGAAATGTGCTGTACTTAGGAAAACTTTACCTAATTCTTGAATATGTGGAAGAAGGATACTTGTCCCAAGAATAAGTACAAAGGCACTAAAAACACCATGAGTAAATCTTAATAATAAAAAAAGATTAACACTTTTTACAAATCCCATTAAAAAAATTGTTAAAATACAAATTACTATAGAAAAAAAAAAAAATATTTCTAATTTTTTTTGGAAAAATTGGTAAAATTGGTATTAGAGAACCTAAAAGATATCCAAAAAAATTTGCTGAAGCTATAAGCCCTCCATCTGTTTTAGTTAACTCTAATTCTGAAAGCATAAAAGGTAAAATTGGAGTATAGGAAAATCTTCCAATACCTATGGCAATAGTCAAAGATAGAATACCTGTTAATACAAGTGAAAAAATTTTACAATTTTTTGTCATTATGTTGTAAATGTTATATATTTTTTGTTAAAATGATATTGTTTAAATTGAACGAGTTAAAAGTTTAATAAATATATGAAATGATATTTCTATAAAAAGCGAAGAAATCAACAATTCAGTAAAATATTAATAAAGGTAAACAGTGGAAAATTTTGTATTAACCGAAAAAATTAATGATAATATAGGTAAAATAATTCTTACTAATGGGAAGAAAATTAATCCACTGTCTCTTTCAGTATTAAAAAAAATCAAAAAAGAAATTACTTTATTGTCTGAACAAAAACAAGTTAAAGTGATAATTATTTCTTCTAATGGACCTGGCTTTTCAGCTGGACATGATTTGCAAGAACTAAAAAAAAATCAAAATAACAAAAAGTTTTTCATTGAGTTATTTAAAGAATGTTCTGAATTAATGCAAAAAATAATGAGTGTGCCACAACCTGTTATTGCTGAAGTACCAGGCATGGCTGCGGCTGCAGGATGCCAATTAGTAGCAACTTGTGATCTAGCTGTTGCCTCTGATCATGCAACTTTCATGACCCCAGGAGTTAATATAGGTCTATTTTGTTCAACTCCAATGGTGGCAGTTTCAAGAAATGTGACAAGAAAAAAAATGATGGAAATGCTTTTAATAGGAGAAAGAATGACAGCGGTTGAAGCTGAAAAATATGGATTAGTTAATAAAGTTGTTGCTGATAATTTGCTATTAAAAACTACATTAGAAATGGCTAATAAAATTGCAAAAAAACCAAAATCTACAATTAAAATTGGCAAAGAAGCTTTTTATAAACAATTAGAATTACCAATAGATAAAGCCTATGAATACACCTCTGAAGTGATGGCTTTAAATATGTTAGAAAAAGATGCTAAAGAAGGCATTGAGGCGTTTTTAAAAAAAAGAAGCCCTATCTGGTCAAGTTAAATAGTTAAGGTATTTTTAGTGAATAAACAACTTTTTGATATAATTATTGTAGGTGCGGGGACAGCAGGTTGTCTATTAGCAAACAGATTGTCAGCAAACAAAAATTTGAAGATAGCTCTAGTAGAAGCTGGTGGGAGTGATAATTATCATTGGATACATATCCCTGTCGGTTATTTATATTGTATGGGGAATAAAAAAACAGATTGGCTATTAAAAACAACTAATCAAGAGGGTTTAAACGGTAGATCATTAAATTATCCCAGAGGAAAAGTTCTTGGGGGATGTTCATCAATTAATGGGATGATATATATGCGAGGTCAGTCAAAAGATTATGATCATTGGAGACAACTTGGAAATTATGGCTGGGGATGGGACGATGTCTTGCCTTATTTTATCAAATCAGAAGATAATTTTTCTGGTAAAGATGACTTTCATGGAGTTGGAGGTGAGTGGAGAGTAGATAAACAAAGACTTTCTTGGGAAGTTTTAGATGATTTTCAAGAAGCTGCTGTGCAGGCGGGGATACCAAAAATTGATGACTTTAATAACGGTAACAATTTTGGAGTATCATATTTTAAAGTTAATCAGAGTAAAGGTTTTAGATTAAATACTGTAAAAGCTTTTTTAAAGCCAATAAAGTATAGAAAAAATTTAAAAATTTTTACTAATTGTGAAGTATCAAACTTAATTATAGAAAAAAATAAAGTCACAGGAATAAGAGTATTTGATAAACAAAAAGAAATAAACATTATCTGTAATAAAGAAGTGGTTTTATCAGCAGGTTCTATTGGATCGCCAAAAATTTTGGAATTATCTGGAATAGGTAACCCTCATGTGTTAAGGAAATTTGGAATAAAAGTTAAGGTTGAAAGTAAAAACGTTGGAGAAAATCTTCAAGATCATTTGCAATTAAGAGTAATTTATAAATTGGAGAATGCTAATACTCTAAATCAACAAATTAACTCTCCTTTTGGAAAATTAAAAATAGGCTTAGAGTACTTTTTAAATAGATCAGGGCCAATGTCTATGGCACCTAGTCAGTTGGGTGTTTTTGCTATGTCGGACTCCTCTTTTGAGATGCCAAATTTACAATTCCACGTTCAACCACTATCTTTGGATAAATTTGGAGAACCTCTTCATAACTTTCCTGGTCTTACAGCTAGCGTTTGTAATTTAAATCCATTAAGTAGAGGTAGTGTTCATGTTGCTTCTAGAAATTATAGTGTACATCCATTAATAAACCCAAATTATCTTTCTGATCATTTTGATAAAAAAGTTGCAGCACAGTCTATAAAATTAGCAAGAAAAATAATTAATAAACCAGCAATGAAAAAGTATAAACCCAGAGAGTATGCTCCTGGTCAAGAGTTTCAATCAGATAAAGATTTAGTAAAAATTGCTGGTGATATTGGAACGACTATTTTTCATCCAGTTGGAACATGCGCAATGGGAGTTCAAAAAGATTCAGTAACAAATCCTTATTTAAAAGTAAATGGATTAGAAAATTTAAGAGTTGTTGATGCTTCTGTGATGCCAACAATTACATCTGGAAACACAAATTCTCCGACTTTAATGATAGCCGAAAAAGCTTCAGAAATGATAATGAATGATGTATAATTTAAATTAATTTATTATTATAAACTTTATGGAATTTGTATTAAGTGATGATCTAAAAGCGGTTAAGGAGATGGCCAAAGCTTTTTCTGAAGATGAGTTAATGCCTAATGCTTCAGAATGGGATCAGAAAGAAATATTTCCTCTTGAAAAATTAAAAAAATCAGCAGATCTTGGTATGGCTGGAATTTATGTTGACGAAAAGTTTGGAGGTTCAGGTTTAAACAGGCTGGCTGCAGCGTTAATATTTGAAGAGTTATCTAGAGGATGTGTATCAACAGCTGCCTTTTTATCAATACATAATATGGTAGCATGGATGATAGATAGTCATGGTTCTGAAAAATTAAGAAAAAAATTCATACCAAAACTATCATCATTGGAGCTTGTTTCAAGTTATTGTCTTACTGAAGCTGGAGCTGGTTCTGATGCAGCCTCCTTAAAAACAACTGCTAAGAAAAAAGGAAATAGCCATTACATTGTTAATGGTTCGAAAAGCTTTATTTCTGGAGGTCCAACAAGTGATGTTTTCGCAGTGATGTGCAGAACAGGTGATAATACTTCAAGTGGTATTTCTTGTTTATTAATTGAAAAAGGTACAAAAGGCCTTTCATTTGGTAAAAGAGAAAAAAAGTTAGGGTGGAATAGTCAACATACGTCTACTGTGAACTTTGATAATTGTGAAATTCCTTTAGATAATTTAGTAGGGAATGAGGGAGAAGGTTTCAAATTAGCTATGAAAGGATTAGATGGAGGGAGAGTTAATATTGCCGCTTGTTCAATTGGAGGGGCAAAATTAGCTATGGAAAGTTCTTTAAATTACACATCACAAAGAAAACAATTTGGGAAACATTTGAATCAATTTCAGGTTACACAATTTAAATTAGCAGACATGGCTACAAGTTTGGAGGCATCAAAATTGATGGTATACAAAGCTGCAAGTAGTATTGATAATGACGATATAAATGTAGCAACAAATTGTGCCATGGCAAAAAGATTTGCAACTGATACATGTTTTGAAATTTGTAATGAAGCATTACAAATTCATGGTGGCTATGGGTACTTAAAAGATTTTCCTTTAGAAAGATTAATTAGAGATTTAAGAGTTCATCAAATTCTAGAAGGTACTAATGAAATTATGAGATTAATTATTTCAAGAAACTTAATAGAGAAAAATAGAGATTTAAAATGAATGAAGAAGTATTTTTTAAAGTAGAAAATTCAGTAGGTATCATAACTCTAAATCGTCCAGACCGATTAAATGCTCTTACTTACAACATGGTAAAGTCAATTAGTATAAACTTAGATGAATGGGAAAAAAATGATCATATCAAAGCAGTGATAATAGAAGGATCTGGTGAAAAAGCATTTTGTGCAGGAGGTGATGTAGTTAATTTAAGAAAAAATGTTTTGGCAGAGGGAGGTCCTCCAACAGATTTATCAAGGAATTTTTTTTATGATGAATATTTACTAAATTATAAGATCAATAAATTTAAGAAACCTTTTATTGCACTTATTGATGGTGTAACAATGGGAGGAGGAGTAGGAGTTTCACTGCATGGGAGTCATATAATTGCAACTGAAAAAACTATGTTTGCAATGCCTGAAACTGCTATAGGTCTTTTCCCTGATGTGGGAGGTGGTTGGCTTTTAGCTCAGCTTCCACAAAGTATAGGTTTGTGGTTGGCTCTTACAGGAGATAGATTGAGATCCTATGATTTATTAAAAACAGGATTAGCAAATTTTTATGTAGAGTCAGAAAAAGTTAAGGAATTAAAAAGTAAAATAATTAAAACAATTGTTTTAAATAAAGATAATGTTTCTAAGATTATCAATCAATTTTCATCAGAACCAAAAAATGATAGTGTAATAGAAAAGAATCATAGCTTTATAAAAAAAATTTTTGATCATCAAACAATTGAAAAAGTTTTTGAAGTTTTGTCAGAGTTAAAACATCAAGGGATTGAGTTCGCAGAACATGTTATGAAAGAGCTTCAATTAAAATCACCTACTTCACTTAAGATTACTATGAAGCAAATTTTACAGGCTAAAAATATGACTTTAGAGGAAGACTTAATAATGGAGTATAGAATGGTTCAAAAATGTCAATCATCTGGAGATTTTTATGAGGGAGTTAGGGCTATGCTAGTAGACAAAGACAGAAATCCTAAATGGCATCCAGATTCTTTGAGTAAAGTTGATGATATTTGGGTCAATCATTTTTTTGAGCCATTAGATAAACAAGATTTAAAAATTAAAAAATGATTGGAGAGAATTTATGAATAGCGCATATATTATGTCAGCAGTTAGGTCCCCAATAGGTGCTTTTGGGGGTGCTTTAAAAAACTTTAGTCCAGTAGATTTGGGAACATTAGTTTCAAAGGAAGCGATAGATAGATCCAATATTAATAGTGAACAGATTCAACATGCAGTTTTTGGAAATGTAATCCATACAGAGCCAAGAGACATGTATGTCAGCAGGGTAATAGCCCTTCAATCAGGTTTAAAAAAGGAGTCAGCCGCATTAACTGTCAATAGGTTATGTGGTTCAGGACTTCAAGCTATAGTAAGTGCTACTCAGTTAATTGCTCTTGACGATGCTGATACAGTATTAGCAGGTGGGGTTGAGGTAATGTCTAGTGGAACTCATGTTGTTCAAGGTTTTAGGTGGGGGGCGAGAATGGGTGATGCAAAAATATTTGACATGATGCTTGGCTCTCTTCAAGATCCATTTGGAAATGGACACATGGGTATTACAGCAGAAAATATTTCTGAAAGATATCAAATAAGTAGAGAGATGCAGGATAGATTTGCGTTATCAAGTCAGAATAGGGCTATTGATGCAATTCATAAAGGTAAATTTAAAGAGCAAATTGTTCCAATAGAAATTAAAACTAGAAAAGGTATTCAGGTATTTGAACAAGATGAACATGTAAAACCAGAAACAACATTGGAAACTTTATCTAGTTTAAAGGCTGCTTTTAAAAAAGATGGTTCGGTAACTGCAGGAAATGCTTCTGGAATAAATGATGGAGCCTCAGCTCTTGTTTTAGCAAATGAAAAGAATGCGCAAAAAGGTAATCCATTGGCTAGAATAGTTTCTTATGGCTTTGGAGGAGTAGACCCAGATGAAATGGGGATGGGTCCAATACCTGCATCAAAAATGGCTTTGAAAAAATCTGGTCTTAAAGTTGAAGATCTAGATATAATTGAATCAAATGAAGCTTTTGCTGCACAAGCTTGTGCTGTTAACAAACAATTAGGTTTAGACCCAGAAAAGGTAAATGTTAATGGTGGAGCTATAGCTTTAGGACATCCTGTTGGAGCTACAGGATCAATTATAATGACAAAGCTACTTTATGAGTTAAAAAGAATCAATGGAAAATATGGTTTAGCAACAATGTGTATTGGAGGTGGACAAGGTATTGCAGTTGTTGTTGAGACAGAAAAAAATTAATTGTTATTTTTTGTTTTTATCATGAAATTTGAAATCCAGGTCATCACTGTTTCGTTATCCTGATTGAAAACTGTCTGAAGAGATCTAACAGTCCCTCTTGAAGGGTTTTTTGAGGATATTTTTTTTTCTAATATCTCAACTTTAGTAACTAGTATGTCTTCAGGGTAAACGGGCTTTGTCCATCTTAATTCATCTATACCCCAAGCGCCCATGCCTGTTCCATCAATAACTCCAGTTTCAAAAAATTGTGTAAATGACTTTCCTAATGTCATAAATCCGCTTGAAACTAAACGACCAAAAGGACCTTTTTTAGCTTTATTTTCATCAACATGAAAACTTTGAGGGTCATAGTTTTTTGCAAAACTAATAATTTCTTCTTGAGTAATTTTTTTTGGTTGAGTCTTAATTATCAAACCAATTTTAAAATCCTCAAAATACAAAGGAGATTTTTTCATTTTTTATTTTGGAGCCAATCTTACTGATCCATCTAGTCTAATTGTTTCACCATTTATCATTGGATTTATAATAATACTTTCAACTAACAGGCCATATTCTTTTGCAGTACCTAACCTTTTTGGAAAAAGAGTTGTGGCTATTAGGCTCTGTTGAACTTCTTCGCTCATGCCAGTTAGCATCGGGGTTTCAAATAATCCGGGTGCAATAGTATTAATTCTAATGCCATGAATAGCTAATTCTCTTGCAATAGGTAAAGTCATTCCCACAATTCCGCCTTTTGAAGCTGAATAGGCTGCTTGACCAATTTGTCCATCAAAAGCTGCAACAGATGCAGTATTAATTACAATTCCTTTTTCTCCATCTTTGTTAGGAGAGTTGTTTTGCATTCTATCTGTGCAAAGTCTTAACATATTAAAACTTCCAATTAAATTCACTCTTAAAACCTTTTCAAATAGATTTAAGTCATGTATTCCTCTACTTGAAACAACTTTTGCCCCTGCTGCAATACCAGCACAGTTAACTAGACAATTAATATTATCTAGGTTTTCTATAGCTTCAAACATTGTTTCTGGATTAGAAACATCACCTACAAAATATTCACAACCCAGTTCGCTAGATACTTTTTTTAACTTTTCTTCATTAAGATCAATTAAGAAAATATTGGCTTTTTTTTCTTTCAATACTCTAGCTGTACCTTCACCTAGTCCACTACCTCCACCAGTTATAACTGCATTAATGTTTTCCAATTTCATTTTATATCTCCAAAATCTCTTTTATCGTCAATTATTTTGCCATCATTAGCTAATGAATTAGGTTTAACTAATTCTATATCACCATTCAAGTTAAGAATATTTTTCATTTCTTCAATAATTTTTTTTTCTATTTGTCCTTTTTCTAATGATTGAAATAGTTCAGATTCAATCTTTAAAGTTAAGCTATCTTTATTATTCTCTCTACTAACTATTAGTCTTCCTTTAACATCTGATTTAAAGGTTTTTTTAAGAATTTTGTCAACTTGAGATGGTTGAACAAACATCCCTCTTACCTTCGTTGTTTGATCTGCTCTACCTTGCCATCCTTTGATTCTTTTATTTGTTCTTCCTGTAGAACTTATGCCAGACATAAAAGAAGATAAATCACCAGTAGCAAATCTTAAAACTGGTAATTCAAAATTATTCAATACAGTAACAACAACTTCTCCAACTTCTCCTTCTTTAACTGTATCACCTGTTCCTGGTTTTACTATTTCTAAAATCACATCTTCATCTAAAACCATGCCATCATTATGAGAAGCTTCATATGCTATTAATCCCAAATCTGCAGTTCCATAACATTGATAAAATTCAATCTCTTTACTTTTTAAATATTCGGCTACGTTAGGGAATAAAGGCCCTCCTGATAACATTGCCTTTTTTAAGTTATTTAATTTAACTTTCTCACCTTCTGCCTTTTCTAAAAGAATACGAAGAAAATCTGGAACACCAACATAACATGTGGATTTAAGTTCTGACATTATTTCTATTTGTGCATCAGAGTTTTCACCTCCTGCTGGGAAGACCACACATTTTAAAATCTTAGCTGCTTCTTCAAACATTAATCCAGCTGGGGTAAAGTGATACGAAAAACAATTTTGGATTATATCTCCTTGTCGGAAGTTTGCGGCATAAAGAGCTCTTGCAAATCTCCACCAATTTTCATTATGACCATCTAGATCATAAATTGGCCCTGGAGACCTATAAATATGTGCAAATTTACTATATGGTTGTATATTTAAATTAGCAAAGGGAGGTAGTTCTTTTTGCCTTTGTATTAAATCACTTTTTCTTAAAACTTCAATTTTATTAATATCATTAAGTGAAGTGATATTACCTTTTATTCTTTCTCTATGATTTTGGTTTGTTTTAGATAATTCTATCAACTTATTTAATTTAAATAATTGGTTAGACTCTCTTTCATCAGGAGATCTAGTTTCAAGATTATCAAAGAAATTCGAATTCATTTTAACAAATTAAACTTATAACCAGCGTTTTCTTCTACGATATTGTTTAAAGTCTCTATAAGATTGTCTACCTTGGCTAGAAATACCCAAATAAAACTCCTTTACGTCTTCATTATCTCGCATAGATTTTGCAGAACCCTCCATTACAACTCTTCCATTCTCTAAGATATATGCATATTCAGCATATTGAAGTGCCATATTAGTATTTTGTTCAGCCAATAAAATTGTAACACCTTCTTGTTTATTAATTTTAGATACAATTTCAAAAATTTGTTTTACCAATTGAGGTGCCAGACCCATTGAAGGTTCGTCCAGCAATATCATTCTTGGATTAGCCATCAAGGCTCTTCCAATTGCTACCATTTGTTGTTCTCCTCCAGAAGTATAACCTGCTTGAGAAGTCCTTCTTTCTTTTAATCTAGGGAAGTATTCATAAACTCTTTCAAGATCATGTTTAACTTCTTTATTATTTTTTCTTGTGTATGCCCCAGTTAACAAATTTTCTTCTACTGTCAAGTGTTCAAAACAATGTCTTCCTTCCATCACTTGGATTACTCCTAGTTTTACAAGTTGTGATGGATCCAAAGCATGAACATCATTATTTTCAAAACTAATTGAACCTTTAGTAACCTCTCCTCTTTCCGAGGCTAGTAAATTTGAGATCGATTTTAAAGTAGTAGTTTTTCCTGCTCCATTACCTCCTAAAAGAGTTGTAATTCCACCTTTTCTGACATTTAAACTAACACCTTTTAACACCAGAATAACATGGTTATAGACAACTTCTATATTATTAACAACTAGCAAATCAGTATCTTTTTTACTTTTAAACAAAGTTTTATTATTTTTTAGAGGAATATCATCCATTAAACTTACCAAAACTATAAAAAAAAGAGTCTATAATTGAATCATAGACTCTCTAAAATTTAATTACAACGAAGTGCAATCTTTTGTTCTTTGGCATACTTTGCGGAATCTTCAGCTATTAATTTGTCAACAACTGCTGAATCTCCATACATATATTCAGTAATCATATTCCACTTTTTAGCTTTTGCATCCCACTGTTGCACTGCAGCTAATCCACTTCCACCATGATTTTCACAAGTATTTTTAAATGGAGGTGAAAAGTCTTTAAAGCCTAACTGTTCCATCCTTGCTGCATCTAGATTTACGTTTTCCATTCCATCACGATACATTGCTGCTGTAATTTTAGATGTTCCATGCATTTTTTGAGCAACTTTAGCTGCTTCAACCTGCACCATAGCTTGAAAAAGACCTCTATTATAAAGTACAGTTCCAAAATGAGATCCATCTCCTGAGGCATTACCTTTGTCATGAACATATTTTTTAATATCCTTATGAACTTGATAATCAGTGCCAGGAGCATTAAATGTTAACGCTTTATATCCGTGTGCTCCCATACCGGCTGGTAATACGTCATTTTCTGAACCAGACCACCATATACCAATAAAGTTTTCCATAGGAAATTTTATCGATGCAGCAGATTTTACTGCAACAGAGTTCATAACTCCCCAACCCCACATTAATATGTAATTTGGACGATTTTTTCGGATTTTCAACCAAGTTGCTTTTTGCTCTTGTCCAGGGTGATCAACTGGAAGAAGCATTAGCTTGTAACCATGTTTTTTCGCCAATGTCTCAAGAGTACGAATTGGTTCTTTTCCATAAGCAGAGTTATGATAAACCAAAGCAATTTTTTTATTTTTAATATTACCTAGGTTTTGTTTCAAAATGTGTCTTATAGCTATAGATGCACCGTCCCAATATGTAGCAGGTGCATTAAATATCCATTTAAAAACTTTACCATTTTTTGCTGATGTTCTTCCGTAACCGGTTGAATAGACAGTTACACCATCAGCTGTAGCTTTAGGAATTAGTTGATATGTAATACCAGTTGACATTGGTTGGAAAACCATAGCACCTTTTTTGTGCTTTTCATAACATTCAACACCAACTTGTGTCTTATATCCTGTTTCACACTCAGGATATACAATTTTTTCGCCCCCGATTCCTCCATCTCTTGCATTGATCATGCGATAGTAATCAACAAAACCGTCAGCATTTGGTATACCATTCGGCGCGTAAGCACCTGTTCGATATACAAGCATAGGAAATTTTAAATCAGCAGATGCAATCTCTAAAAAACTTCCAATTGCAAAAATTGATCCTATAACTCCTAGAAGTAAATGTTTTAATCTCATAAATTCCTCCCTGTTGAGACTTAATACCTTATAGTACAATATATTATTAATAGGGGAAAGGCCATCTTCTTAATTTTTCTTTTGCTATAGACCAAAGTCTTGCAAGCCCATGAGGCTCAACAATAAGGAAAACCACCATTAGTAGACCCCATATAGTTATTTCAAAATGTTTAGCTGTAACAGCGGACAAACCTACTAAATCTACCATGAAATTTTTTAAAACAATTGGTAATAATACTATAAATGCTGCACCTAAAAAAGAACCTAGCATAGAACCTAGTCCTCCAATTATAATCATAAAAAGCACTGGAAATGAAATAGCCATAATATCAAATGATTCTGTTACTTCAAGTGCACCTAAATAAACGGCAAAATACAAAGAGCCTGCAATACCAATATAAAAAGAGCTAATAGCAAAGGCAGATAATTTAGTTTTTAAGGGTGGAACACCAATAATTTCAGCTGCAATATCCATATCTCTAATAGCCATCCAAGACCTTCCTATTTTACTTCTAATCATATTTTTTGCAGCAAAACCAAAACCAACTACTAAAATTAAACAAAATAAATATGTTGCATATGGAGGAGCTTCAGCACCTGTGACAGCAACTCCAAACATAGTTCTCTCAGAAACGGTAATTTGTCCAGTATCAGAATAGTTGTAAAACCAAGGAACTTTATTAAATAGCCATACCAAAAAAAACTGTGAAGCTAGAGTTGCTACGGCCAAGTAAAATCCCTTAATTCTAAGTGAGGGTAACCCAAATAAAATACCAACCAAAGCAGATATAAAACCCGATAAAATTACTATAATCATAATGTTTAGATCTGGGTAAATTGTCATAATTTTATAGGTTGCAAAAGCGCCAACAGCCATAAAACCACCAGTTCCCAGAGATACTTGTCCACAATAACCAGTTAATATATTCAAACCAATTGCTGCCATCGAGTAAATCAAAAAAGGTACTAAAATTGCTTTTTCCCAATAACTATCAACAACAAAAGGAACAATTAGAAATGCGATTAACATTAATAAGATAAAGGCAATTTTATCTTGAATTAGAGGAAAAATTGCATGATCAGATTGATACTTTGATTTGAATTGTCCTGTTTCCTTATATATCATTATACTCTCTCAATTATTTTTTCTCCAAAAAGGCCTTGAGGTCTAAATAAAAGAAAAATCAAAGCCATAAAATATGCAAACCAATTTTCTATTGCTCCTATATCAAGCCATTCACCAATATAAATTTCTGCTAATTTTTCACCAAGACCTATTAATAGACCACCAATGATTGCTCCTGGAATGGAAGTAAAACCTCCAAGAATTAATACAGGCAAAGCCTTTAGAGCTATTAAGGACAAAGAAAACTGAACTCCAGATTCTGTTCCCCACATTATTCCTGCGACCATGGCTATAAATCCTGAAATAGCCCAAACTAGTACCCATATAGAACGAAGAGATATTCCTACAGATAAAGCAGCTTGATGATCATCTGCAACTGCACGTAAGGCTCTTCCAGTTTTGGTGTACTGTGAAAATATAGCAAGAACAGTTACTAATATAACAGCAATGATAGTAGCCCAAACATTCAGTACATCTATATACATTCCATAATATTCAACACCTTCATTGGCAAGGCCAATAGTTGCTTTTTCAAGCCATTCAGAACCACCGCTTGGAATCCCAACATCTAACACTTTGACATCAGAACCCCACATTAAGTCACCTATACCTTCTAGAACAAAGGCCAGACCAATTGTAGCCATAAATAAAATTATAGGTTCTTGGTTAACAAGATGTTTAAGAACCAATCTTTCAATGACCCAAGCTAACACAATCATTGTTATTATTGTCAAAATTATAGCTATAAAACTATGTATCTCAGGATACCAGTGATGCAACTTAGTTCCAAAAAGTTCATTAATTAAATGAGAAAAAGGAACTTGACCTGTCTGAAAACCAACTAGTGTTAAGGCTGCAAAAAGTGCAAACACACCTTGAGCAAAGTTGAAAACACCTGAAGCTTTGAAAATTAAAACAAATCCTAAAGCCACTAGCGAGTACATTACGCCTGACATTAAACCATTTAAAACTGTTTCAATAAAATTGAGTAAATCAACGCTCATTATTTAAACTCCTTATTCATCTGAAATTCCGAGATAAGCATCAATCACTGCCTTATTATTTCTTATTTCGTTAGGTTTTCCAGATCCTATTTTTTTTCCATAATCCAAAACAACAATTCTATCAGAAATATCCATGACAACACTCATATCATGCTCAATTAAAACTATCGTAGTTTTAAGTTCATGATTTGCAGTTAAAACAAACCTGCTCATATCTTGTTTCTCTTCTACATTCATACCAGCCATTGGTTCATCTAATAATAGGATTTCAGGCTCCATGGCTAATGCTCTTCCAAGTTCAACTCTTTTTTGTAGACCATATGGAAGTGAACCAACTGGTGTTCTTCTTATTGATTGCAAATCTAAAAAATCTATGACTTTTTCTACTTGTTCTCTATGAAAAGTTTCTTCTTTTTCTGCAGGACCAAAATATAAAGCTTGCATAAAAAGATTTTGTTTTTGTTTCAAAAGACGACCAGTCATTAAGTTATCTAGAGTGCTCATTCCTTTAAAAAGAGCTATATTTTGAAAGGTTCTAGCAATACCACTTTTTGCTGCAAACTCTGGTTCCATTTGTGTTCTTTCCTGGCCAGCAAAATTAATTATACCAGACGTTGGTTTATAAAATCCGTTTATAACATTTAGCATAGACGATTTACCAGCTCCATTAGGGCCAATAATAGCAAAAACCTCTCCTCTTTTTACTTCAAAAGTGACTTCAGTCAAAGCTTTAACACCTCCAAAAGATAGACTAATATTGTTTAACTCTATTATATTTTTTCCGAAAGGGACTTTTTGAATTTTTTCTAAACTCATTTTTTATTTTCTTTTTTTGTTCTTTATTAAAGTTCTTATTTCCATAGATGCTTTTATTTTACCTTTTCTTCCATCTTCATAAGTAACTTCAGTATCAATATTTGCTATTTTTTCATTTTTATAAAGCGAATTTACAAGTGCCTTGTATCTTTCATTAATGATAGATCTTCTTACTTTTTTTGTTCTTGTAAGTTCACCATCATCAGCCTCAAGTTCTTTAAAAAGTAATAAAAATTTTTCTATTTTTAAATTATTAGGTTGATTCTTGTTTACTTTTTCAATTTCTGATTGGATTAAATCATAAATTTTTGAATCAGATGCTAACCCAGTATAGGAAGTAAAAGGCAATTGCCATTTTTCTGCAAGCTTCGAAACTATGGAAAACCTAATACAAATAATTGCTGTTAGATAGGGCTTTTTTGAACCTAAAATTACAGCTTCCCCAATATAAGGTGAAAATTTTATTTTATTCTCAATATTTTGAGGTGAAAATTTTATGCCGTCTGACTTAGTGGCAATATCATCAACTCTATCTACCACAGTAAGTCTATTCATCTTATCTATAAATCCTGCATCTCCAGTATGCATCCATCCATTCTTTATTGATTCTTTAAGCGCTTTTTTATTATTAAAATATCCTGAAAACATATTAGGATGTTTAGTAATAATCTCACCCATGCCATTAGCATCAGGATCTAATATCTTTATTTTACAATCTGGAAAAGGAACTCCAACAGTTTCGCAGTCCATTTCACCTTCAGGTGGATTTTGCAAGGTATAAGCACCCATTAATTCAGTTTGACCATAAAGTTGTCTTAAAGGTATTCCCATTGCTAAAAAAAACTTGAAAGTGTCTGGGCCAATTGCTGAACCCCCTGTTGCTGCAGACGTTACTTTGCTAAAGCCTAGTCTATCTTTTAAATGAGTGAACAATAATCTATCTGCCCAAAAATCTCTTTTCCCTAAATCTACAGCTTTCAGACCACGGTCAACCATAGTATTAAAAATCCATTGGGTTAGTTTAGATGAGTCAAGAATTCTTGCTCTCATATCTGCTGAAATTTGTTCCCATAACCTTGGAGCCCCTAACATAAATGTTGGTCCTATCTCTTTCAAATCTTCCATGGCTGTATCAGAGTTTTCAGGAAAATTTACTTTCATTCCACTCAGTAAATTAAAACCTACTCCGTATACTTGTTCCATTATCCAAGGGAAAGGTAAAACAGACACATATTCATCCTTACAAGATTTTGGGTCGACCTTGAGGTAATTTGAAATATGTTTAACAAACTTATTTGCTGGTAATGAGGCCAATTTAGGATTTGAAGTAGTTCCAGAAGTAGTACATAAAATTGCATCCAAATTACCTGAGTTTTTGTTAATCATGGTCTCATATTTTTTTGGACTTTTTTCAAGTATTTTATTTCCTTTATCAATTAATTTTTGCATGTCGATAATGTTAGAATTATTAAGTTGTTTTAAACCCCTTCCATCTTCATAAAAAATTTTAATTTTTTTTTTCAATTTTTTTTGAACATTAATGAATTTATCAACTTGTTCTTGGTCTTCAGCAAATGCAAAATTTACATTTGCAGCTTTTACAAGATAACTTACTTCTTCATCAAGGGTATCTCGATAAATTCCTAGGCTCATTCCTCCAACAGCTTGTGCAGCAATTTCAAAAAAAACCCATGCTGGCTTATTATCACCTATTAATGCTAGTACTTCACCTTTTTTGAAACCTATAGCATCAAGACCGATAGCTAATTTTGAAACTATGGAATTATAATCTTTCCAATTAGTTTCATTCCATATACCAAGATCTTTATCTCTCAAAGCAATATCATTTGGCATGCTTTCAGCTCTAAACTTTAGAATTTTAGGTAATGTATTATATTTATTAAAATCCGGATAATTAAAATTTAAATTAGAATTTTTCAAAAATTACAACCTCAAGAATTATTAAATTAATTCAGGTAATGATCATGGAAAAGATTTATGATATGTATTTCCCCAATCTACATTACACTTAAAAATTAACAATATAGTAATTAAAATCAATATAAAGTTAGATTTAAAAAATTAAAATTATTAAAAACAGTAAGTTAGAATTAAAGAAAAATTAATAAATAATTTAGTTAAATATTAAACATACGAATCTGATGTCTCTAAAATAACTTTAGATCCATTTTGAACCACTTTGAAGTGCAAACTTACTCTAGGTAATATATGTAAATTATAAAAATCTGATGAAATAATCTTAGCTTTCAAAAAATCAGTATCAGGTTCACCGGTTTGTAATTTTTCAATGGCTTTTAATTTTGATTTGTCCATTAACCATGCTCCAATTAAATAACCAAACCCCATCATATAGTCATAACTTACACATGATAACCCTTCTTTATCATCCTTATTATCAATTATATAGCCTATTATGTCTTCACATAATTGAACATATTTAAATATTTTAGAATTATCTTTCACATCTTCTTTAACTTTAAGCAAGAGATCAATAGCAGTTTTACCATCATCTCTTAGAGTTTTCCTAAACATTAGATCATTAGCTTGGATACCATTTGTTCCTTCATAAATTGGCAGAATCCTAGCATCTCTCATCATTTGAGCTGCTCCTGTTTCTTCAATGAAACCCATACCTCCGTGAATTTGCACGCCTAAACTGGTAACCTCTTGAGCTAATTCTGTGCACCAACCTTTTATGATTGGAATTAAAAAGGATTCTAAGTTTTTAGAAAAATTATCACCATTACTTGCTTTTTCTATGACTTCAGCAGAAATTAAGACTAATATTCTCATTGATTCAGTTAAAGATCTCATGAGCAATAATTGTCGTTTAACGTCACCATGGCCTATAATCGTGGTTCCTTTTGATTTATTAATTGGTATTCCTTGAATTCTTGTTTTTGCGAACTCTAGCGCTTTTTGTCTTGCAGTTTCTGCAATCGCCATTCCTTGAAGACCTACATCGAACCTAGCCCTATTCATCATAATGAACATATATTCTATACCACGTCCTTCTTCACCAAGCATATAACCAATAGCCCCATCTTCATCACCGTATGACATTACAGCAGTAGGGCTAGCTTTTATTCCCAGTTTATGCTCAAGGGACACGCATTTTAGGTCGTTTCTTTTTCCAATGTTACCGTCTTTATCAAAAAGGTACTTTGGAATTAAAAATGTAGAAATTCCTTTTATTCCATCAGGTGCTCCTTCAGTTCTTGCTAGAACTAAATGAATAATATTCTCTGCAAAATCATGTTCTCCATAAGTTATATATATTTTTTGACCCTTAATTTTCCATTTATCACCGTCAAATACTGCTTTTGTTTTAATTGTACTTAAGTCGGTTCCAGATTGGGGTTCTGTAAGATTCATAGTTCCAGTCCAGAGACCTTTATTCAATTTAGGTAGATATAGTTTTTTTTCTTCTTCAGTTCCAACTAAGTTAAGTGCATCAATTATTCCTTGGCTAAGTAAGTTACATAAAGCAAATGATAAATTTGCACCCTGCCAATATTCATTCACTGCTGCAGCCATTCTAAATGGTAATCCCATACCTTCATAATTAGGATCACTTGAAACTCCAACCCATCCACCAGACGCTAATGACTTAAAAGCTTCTTTATACCCTGGAGAAGTTTCCACTTCATTATCTTGTCTAAGTTTCGGAGGATTTTTATCTCCAGAATGGTATAATGGACCTAAACTATCATCAGCCAATTTTCCAGCCTCTTCTAGAACGGCTAAAAGCGTATCGGACTCTATTTTAGCATTGTCTTCAAGTAAATTTTCTAATATAAATTTTGTTTCTTTTACAGGTGAAGTATAACTCATTTTTTTTCCTTATTATTTTAAGAAATGCCATTACCTATTGATAAAATCAAGTCAAAATATTAATAGTAATAATATGGAGAGAAAAAATGAATATTTATGATCAAAATCTAGACAAAAATATTGCTAACTATTCTGCATTAAGCCCTTTGTCATTTCTAGCTAGATCTAGAAATGTGTTCCCAGAAAACATTGCTATTGAATATGATGATTATAGACTGAATTATCATGAAGCTGGTAAAAGATGTGATGCATTAGCAGGATTGCTTAAAAATTTTAATGTATGTAAAAATGATACTGTAGCAGTAATGTTGCCTAATATACCACAAATGTGGGAATGCCATTTTGGTATCCCAATGTTAGGTGGCGTTTTAAATGCTATTAATACTAGGCTAGATGCTGCAACTGTTAATTTTATATTAAAACATGGCGAGGCTAAGGTATTTATTTATGACTCTTCATATTCAGAAATAATTGAAAAGGCTTATGAAACCCTTGAAAAAAAACCAATAACTATAGAGGTAGTTGATAAAGTTGCACTTTTAGATAGATCAGGCTTTGCTGAAAAAAATAATATTTTTAATTATGAAGATGAGCTAAAAAAATTTAAAAACTTTAAAATAACTCATTCTTTACCAGTTGATGAATGGGATTCAATAGCACTAAACTATACATCAGGCACTACGGGTAATCCAAAGGGCGTTGTTTACCATCATAGAGGAGCTTACTTAAACGCAATTGGAAATACCTTGGTTTGGGAAATGCCAATGAGTCCAAAGTATCTTTGGACTTTGCCTATGTTTCATTGCAATGGATGGTGTTTCCCATGGACAATAACAGAAAGAGCCGGTACACATGTTTGCTTGAGACAACCTTTGGGAAATTTAATAGTAAATTCTATTTTAAAACATGAAATAACACATTTATGTGGTGCACCAATAATTATGCAAATGATTGCTGATCATTTGATTAACAATAAAATAATATTAAGCCACAATGTTAAAATGATGACAGCTGGCGCTCCTCCACCTGAAGCAGTTCTGAGTAAAATGAAATCATGTGGGATTGATATTATTCATGTTTACGGACTTACAGAGACTTATGGTCCATCTGTAGTTTGTGCTTGGAAAAAAGAATGGGATCTAATCTCACCAAACGATCAAGCTATGAAGAAAGCAAGACAAGGTGTTGCATATTCTGTTCAAGAAAATATTAAGGTTGTTAATCCAAAAACTCTAGAAAATGTACCTAAGGATGGAGAGACAATAGGAGAAGTTTTTACTAGGGGAAATATTACAATGAAAGGTTACCTAAAAAATGAAAAGGCTACAAAAGAAGCTTTTGAAAATGGTTGGTTTCATACTGGAGATCTAGGTGTTATGCACTATGATGGTTATATCCAATTAAAAGATAGATCAAAAGATATAATTATTTCTGGAGGAGAGAATATTTCATCTATAGAAGTAGAAGATGCTCTTTATAAACATCCAGATGTCGTTGCCGCAGGTGTTGTAGCAAAAGTAGATGAAAAATGGGGAGAAACCCCATGCGCATTTGTTGAACTTAGAGAAGGGTCTAACGCTACTAGTGAGGAACTTCGTAAACATTGTAAGTCTATTCTAGCTGGTTTTAAAGTTCCAGGAGAATTTAAATTTGTTGAAATACCAAAGACTAGTACGGGTAAAATTCAAAAATTTAAATTAAGGGAAATGTTATGAAAAATTAACTGACTTTTTTTAATTTAGTATCATTAATTTTTTGCAAATAAGTTTCCCATTCGCTCTCATGTTGTAAAATCTTTTTTTCTTTAACATATCCATAGCCATTTATTTTTAAAGCAGCATCAATTAATTTTTCAGAAATTTGGTAATTACTTTCAATAAGGTTTTGAGTTATAAGTTCAATAGAAAGTTTTGATTTTTTAGCTAAGTCTCTTTCCTTTTTTCTTTCTGAGGTTTTCCCAAATACATCAAATTTAGTTCCTCTAAGAAATTTAAATTTAGCTAAAATTTTGAATATCATTATTATCCATGAACCAAATTTAATCTTTTTAGGATAACCGCCTTCATCTTTTAAGTTAAAAATTGGTGGAGCAAGGTAAAATTCTATTTTAAAATCTTTGTTATTTTTATAAAATTCTTTTGAAAAATTAGATTGTGTATGGAGTCTTGCAACTTCGTATTCGTCTTTATATCTCATAAACCTAAATAACATTAGAGCTGCTTTCTTAGATAAACTAAATTGCTTAGTGTCTCCAAAAAGTTTTTCTTCCTTCTGAAATAATTTTTCAATTAGGTCTTTATAAACTATTGCTAAATTTTTATCCTGATAATCAGTTAATACATTTTTATATTTTAAAATTTCACTTTTTATATCTTTTACTTTTTTTTCTGTTTTGACAAAACCAGCATTCTTGTAGACATCATTTCTTCTATCAGCTAGCAATCTTCCCCAATTAAAAGCATTTAGATTTTGTTTTATAGCTACGCCATTAAGTTCAATTGCTTTTTCTAATGAATTTTTAGATATTGGAAGTAGTCCCCTTTGAGATACGTAACCTAACATCATAATATTAGCTGAAACAGTGTCCCCAACAAGTTTTTCTGCTAAAACTGACATATCTATAAAATCTATATTATTTGTTTCCAAATGGTTTTCCAGGTGTTTTTTTAAAAGCTGATCGTCAACTATTGTACCTGTATGAACGCCCGCAACTCCAATTGGCTCAACTCTTCCGTTTATGATCGCCTTTGTTATTTTTGGATTAAAGGTACGTGTGATAGAGGGAGATACCGAAACAACAGCATCACATCCTAATAAAAGATTAGCACTTTCATTTGGTAAACGTGCAGATTTTTCATAAAGAGTTTTATTTTTACTTATTCTTATCTGACTAGTTACAGCACCATTTTTTTGAGCTAAACCAGTAAAGTTCATAGACTGAGACCATTTTTCATCAATTCTTGCAGCCATTACAATGATTGCAGACACTGTAGATATTCCTGTTCCCCCTATCCCAGCCATCACAATATTAGCATCAGTCGAAATAGTTTTAGGTGTCTTTAAAAGCTTAAAAGTTTCAGGTAGATTTGGAAATGATTTAATTTTTTTGTTCTCTTGAGAATTGCCCGATACACTAATAAAACTTGGACAGAAGCCTTTAATACATGAATAATCTTTGTTACAAATACTCTGGTCTATCTGTTTTTTTAAACCATCAAAATTATCTAAAGGTTTTATTGCAACACAGTTAGATTTTTGAGCACAATCTCCACATCCCTCACAAACATCAGGATTAATAAAAATTCTTTGATCTTTGTCAGGTATAAATCCTCGTTTTCTTCTACGTCTTAGTTCAGTTGCACACGTTTGCACATAAATTATTGCTGTGACACCCTTGATTTCTCTCAATTCTTTTTGAATTGGAATCATTTCGTCTCTATGTCTAATTTCTACACCATCGCCAAACTGTCTAATTTCTGAGAATTGTTCTGGTTCATCAGAAACTACAAAGACTTTTTTTGCTCCTTCTGCAATTAATTGTTTAGAGAGGTTCCAAGGACTTGCTCCCCCTATCGCAGTTTGACCCCCAGTCATTGCAACGGCGTCATTATAAAGTATTTTGAAAGTAATGTTTGTTTTTGATGAAACAGCCGCTCTAACTGCCAAAGATCCGGAGTGAGCATAAGTTCCATCACCAATGTTTTGAAAAGAATGTTTTTTTGAGGAGAAGGGAGCTCTTCCTATCCAGTGGCCGCCTTCACCACCCATTTGACTAAAATTGGTAAGTTTATCTGGATGCAAAAAATATCCTATAGAATGACAGCCTATACCTATACCTACAACTTCATCATCCATGATTTTTGTTCCTGAATTATGAGGACATCCAGCACAATACCATGGAGTTCTAGATGAAATTGATGGAAGGTTATCACCTAAAAATTTAGACTTAATTTGCTTTTTTGATACAATTTCCTTTTTAAAATTAATCTTCTTTAAAAGTACATCTGCAATAATATCACTTGAGAGTTCAGCTATTTCTGGAACCAACTTTTCATTAGTTTGTCCATCGAGTTTTCCAGACAAAATAGGTTTGGTTTTTAGATTAAATAAAATATGAGCAACTTGTTCTTCTACCACAGCTCTTTTTTCTTCAACAACTAATAATTCTTTGTATCCTTTTGCAAAATTAATTATATCTTGACTGATTAAGGGCCATGGAACCTTACAAGAAAAAATACCTATTCCATATTCGCTAGTTTCAAATACACCAATTGACTCTAACGCGTCAATTGTTTCTGTAGCAGCTTTCCCAACAGCTATTATACCTATGTTTTTTACTTCAGTGTTGCGTAAAATTTTATTTATTTTATTTTCAAAAATAAATTGTTTTGCAGCTGGAAGTCTTTTTGTAAAAAGAGTTTGTTCACGATCAAGAGCTGGCTCATGTTGAATTATATGTACCTTCTCTTTTTGAACAAGGTTCAAATTTTTTGGCCTTAATGATGACAAATCAACCACGGCATTGGAATCAGCCGTGTCAGCAGTAATTTTTAAACCAACACAAAGACCAGAGTATCTTGAAAGTTGAAATGCCTGGAGGCCCATAGGAATTACTTCATGGACGTTTGCAGGATAAAAAACGGGAATACCTGCTGAAACTAAAGATTGTTCAGACTGATAGGCAAGAGTTGAACTTTTACCTATTGGATCATCAGCTACTGCTAATACCATTCCACCGCATTTTGACGATCCTCCCATATTTGCATGTCTAAGTGCATCCATAGCCCTATCTAAACCTGGGCCTTTTCCATACCATAAAGAAAATACTCCATCAATTTCAGGTTTATCATATAATTGTATCATTTGTGTACCCCATGCTGCTGTGGCAGCTAACTCTTCGTTCACAGCAGGCTGGAAGATAATCTCATTTTTATGGGTATAATTTTTTGCCCTACCTAACTCTAGATCCAGTGTTCCTAAAGGTGATCCAGGGTAGCCACTGACATACCCTTTAGTTTTAAGGCCTTGTTCTTTATCAATTCTTGATTGTTCTAATAGTAATCTTACAAGAGCTTGAACTCCATTCATAAGAGCAAGTCCTTTGTTTTTTGTATAACAATCAGTAAGTTTAATAGAGCTGTTATTTCCCAATTTTATTCTTTCTAGCTAAAAAAAATCTAACTTGTTTAAATGATATTTTTATCTTACAACAATATTGCATTTTTTTAAATTAATAATAAGAGCTAAATTTGTCATGTTGAACAGATTTAACAATTATAATGAACTTTATAACAGTTTCAAATGGAAGATACCTAAGTACTATAATATTGCTAGCGATACTATAGACAAATTCTCCAACACTCAAAGGATTGCATTAAAGCATATATTGGAGGATGGTACTTGTAATGACTATGCTTTTAAATATTTTTTTGAGAAATCTAACAGATTTGCAAATGTTTTAGATAATATTTGTAATGTTCAAAATGATAGAGTGGGTATTATTTTAGGTCAATGTCCGGAGACTATAATAAGTCACATGGCATGTTTTAAAAGTGGGAAGATTTCCATACCACTTTTTAGTTTATTTGGAGATGATGCATTATTATTTAGATTGAAAAATTCAGAAGCAACCACAGTAATATGTGATGATATCAGTTTAGAAAAAGTCTTAAGAATTAGGGAAAAATTACCATTTCTGAAAAATATTATTTCAATAAATCAAAAAAAAAGTAATGATTTAATTTTAAGTTTTTTTGAATTAACCAACAAAGCTTCAGACAAATACAAGAATATTAAGTCTAAATCCAATGATCCAGGTTTGATTATTTATACATCTGGTACAACTGGCAATCCAAAAGGAGCATTACTTCCCCAAAAAGTATTACTGGGTCATATCCCAGGGGTAGAAATGCCTCATGAATTTCTTAGTTCTGATCCCCCTGTGAAAGATTGTTTTTGGACCCCTGCTGACTGGGCTTGGATAGGAGGATTATTTGATGTGTTAATGCCATCTCTTTATTTTGGCATTCCAGTGATTTCTTATAGATCATCTAAATTTGATCCTGAGTTTACTTTTAATCTACTTGAAAAGTATGAAGTTAAAAATACTTTTATACCCCCTACAGCATTAAAAATGATGAAATCATTTAAACCTAATTCTAACAGAAATAATTTAAAGTTGAGGACAGTAGGTTCTGGAGGAGAATCATTAGGAGAAGAATTATTAAATTGGGGTAAAGAGGTTTTGAATGTAGGTATAAATGAATTTTATGGCCAAACAGAGTGTAATCTAACTATATCTAATTGTGGTTTAATTATGAAACAGAAGCTAGGATCAATTGGGAAACCCGTACCTGGCCATAATGTTAAGTTGATGGACCAAAAGGGTAAGTTCATTACAAAAGAAAAAGAAGAAGGTCAAATAGTAGTAAATTCTGATTCCCCTTCTACTTTTTTAGGTTATTGGAAAAATAAAAAAGAAACAGAAAAAAAAATTATTGATGGATGGCTTCATACAGGTGACTATGGTATTTTGGATAAAGAAGGTTATTTTTACTTTAAGGGAAGAAAAGACGATTTGATTAATACTTCTGGTTATAGAATAGGTCCTAATGAAATTGAAAATACAATTTTATCAATTCATGATATAGAAATGGTAGCTGTAATTGGAGTTCCGGATAATTTAAGAGGAGAGATCATTAAAGCTGTAATTGTTCCAAGAGATACTAAATTTGTTTCTAACCAAAATGAAAAACTTAAGGAAAAGATAAAAAATCATGTTAAGCATAAATTGGCAGCACATGAGTATCCTCGTATCATTGAGTTTGTGTCAGAATTACCTTTAACAACTACTGGAAAGATTAAAAGAAATATTCTTAGAGAAAATCATATCAAGGAATCAAAATGAGTGAAAAATATAAATTTGATACTTTATCCTTACATGCCGGGCATGTGCCTGATAAAGAAACAGGTTCAAGAGCTGTTCCTATCTACCAAACAACATCCTATGTCTTTAATAATACAGATGAAGCGGCGGCGTTATATAATATGGAGGTAGGGGGCCATTTATATACAAGAATTTCAAATCCAACAATTGCAACTTTAGAACAAAGGCTAGCGTCATTAGAGGGTGGAGTAAGTAGTATAGCTTGCGCTAGTGGAATGGCTGCTATGCATTTAGTTATTTCAGCAATATGTAGTAAAGGAGATCATATAGTGGCATCAAACAAAATGTATGGTGCAAATATAAATCTTTTACAGCATACAATGCCAAGATTTGGGATTGAAACAGATTTTGTTAATCCAAATAATTTAGAAGAAATAAAAAATGCAATTAAGACTAATACAAAATTAATTTTTGGAGAAGTTATTGGGAACCCAGGTTTAGATATAATGGATATTCCATCAGTTTCAAAAATTTGCAAAGAAAGTAATATACCTCTTGTCATCGATGCTACATTTAATACACCATACTTAATGAAACCATTTGAGTTTGGTGCAAACTTAATTATTCATTCTTTAACAAAATGGCTTGGGGGTCATGGTATAGCTATAGGAGGGGCCATTATTAATGGTGGAAACTTTAACTGGGGGGATTGCAAAAAATTTCCTACAATTTCAGGACCACATTTTGCTTTAGATGGTATTAGTTTTTGGGATGAATTTGGTCCATCTGCAATTACTGCAAAGATAAGATCTGAAGGTATGTATAATTTTGGACCTTCTTTATCTCCAATGAATGCCTTTTATATATTGCAAGGTATTGAAACCTTACCTTTAAGAATGAAAAAACATATGGAAAATACAAAAGAATTACTTAATTTCTTATCTAATCATGATGCAGTTTCTTGGGTAAAGCATCCAGATTTAAAAAATCATCCTGATAATCATATTGCAAAACGAATTTTGCCAAAAGGTTCAGGTTCTGTAATTGTTTTTGGTGTAAAAGGTGGCAGAGATGCTGGGAAAGCATTTATAGAGTCAGTCGAATTGTCATCACATTTAGCAAATGTAGGAGATGCAAAAACTTTGCTTATTCATCCAGGAAGTACAACACATTCTCATTTAAGTTCCGATGCAATGAAATCAGCAGGCTTAACTGATGATTTGATAAGATTGTCAGTAGGTTTAGAAGACATTGACGATATTAAGAAAGATTTTGAAACGGGTTTCAAATCTATGTTAAAAACTAAATAATTTTATAGACCTCTAGCTATGTATTTAAAATTTAAAGATAATGAAACTTTTATTTCTACTGGTGGAAAAATTTTAAATAAAAATCAAACCACAATATGTTTTCTTCATGGAGCAGGTCAAAATCATTTTTCATTTGTACAACAGGTAAGGTATTTTGCAAGTAGAGGCTTTAATGCTATAGCTCCTGATTTCCCAGGCCATGGTTATTCGAAAGGATTTCCTAGTAGTTCTATAGAGGAAGATGCAAAATGGTTATCAAGTCTTTTAGATGAAATAGGAATAAATAAATTTGTTATAGCAGGTCATTCCCAAGGTTGTCTTACTGCTTTAGAATTTAGCAAGTTAAAATCTAAATTATTAAAAGGGATTATTTTTATTGCTGGAGCAGCTAGAATACCAGTAAATGATTTTCTTCTTGAAAAGGCAACTAATGATCATGAAAAGGCTTACAATTTAATGGTAACTTGGGGTCATGGAAAGCAAGGTTCTTTTTCTATCTCTGAATACCCTGGACATCATCACCTTGCAGAAGGTACTAGTGTGATGAAAATGAATGATACTTCTGCTTTAGTAAATGATTTAAAATCATGTAATGATTATGAAACTGGTCTATGTGCAGCACAAAAGATTGATTTAGATTGTTTAGCTGTTTTAGCAGAATTTGATATTATGACACCTCTGAAAGCCGGGAAAAAATTAGTAGAAGCCATTAAAAACTGTAAGCATCATATATTAAATTGTGGACATTTTCTCCCAGCAGAAAAGCCTAAAGAATTAAATAAAATTATTTTTCAATATCTAAAAAAATTAGATTTATGAAAAATAAGATATCAAATCTAAATTTGGAAAAGCCTGAAAATTGGGTTATTTCTAAAATAATATCAAACCAATGTAAAAATTATCCTGACTTTGAAATCATAGAATTTATTGATCAAGAAAAGTGGAAATTTAAAGACCTTTATTCACTATCGTTAAAAGCTTCTCATAATATAAATCAACTAAATGTAAAAAAAAATGAAACTATTGTTGTTATAATTGATAATCCCAAAATGTTTATTCCTATTTGGATTGGATCTGCCTTACTAGGAGTAACATTTGTAGCTATTAATACTGCGTTAAGAGGAGAAGTTTTATTACATCAAATTAGAATGTCATCTCCAAAAGTAATTTATGTTGAAGAAAAATATTACACTGAAGTTTCAAAACTTAATTTTGATAAAAAATTAACAAATTTAATTTCAATAACTGAATTTGTTTTTTCTAAAGAACTAGATGAAAAAGCTATTGATGAGAATAAAAATCATGATGTTTCTTGTGTTATGTTCACTAGTGGAACTTCAGGGCCTTCAAAAGGAGTGATAATGCCGAATGGTCACTGCGTATTATTTGCTATTGGTACAATTGAAAATTATCAATTACAAGAAAAAGATAAGTTCTACATCTGTTTACCATTATTTCATGCAAATGGTTTGTTTATGCAACTTTTGGCATGCATAATAAATAAAAATAAAGCAATAATAAGGGAAAAATTTTCAGCATCAAATTGGTTAAAGGATATTATAAAATTTAAAGTTACTCATACAAATATGTTAGGTGCATTAGCAGCTTTTGTAGTGGCTCAACCTCCAACAGAATTTGATAACAAACATCATTTAAAATTAATAGGTTCTGCACCTTTGCCAAAAGAACCAGAAAGAATATTAAGAACTAGATTTGGGGTTAAACACGTTATCCCTCTTTATGGAATGACAGAAGTAAATATTCCTTTATATGGAGATAAAAATGAATTAGGAAACGGAACTTGTGGCAAGGTATATAAAAAATATTTTGAAGTCGAGATTAGGGACCCACAAACAGATGTGAAAATCAAGGAAGGTGAAGTTGGTGAAATAATGGTAAGATCAAAAGTTCCTTTTGGATTTATGCAGGCCTATCTTGGTCTTCCACAAAAATCACTTGATTCATACAGAAATTTCTGGTTTCACACAGGTGACGCTGGGATAAAAAAAAGATCAGGACATTTTATTTTTGTTGATAGAATTAAGGACTGTATAAGAAGAAGAGGTGAAAATATTTCTTCTTATGAAGTAGAGCAGGCTTTTTTAAAAATTCCAGAAGTAAAAGAAGCTGCAGCTTTTGCTGTCCCAGCAGAAGGTGGAGAAGGTATGGAAGACGAAGTCATGGTGGCTTTGATGTTAGAAAAAAGTTCAGACATAAAATTTATAGATTTGCTAAATGAAATTAAATCTGATTTAGCAACTTTTGCAGTTCCAAAATATATGAGAGTTATGAAAGATTTCCCCAAGACTCAAACTGGTAAAATACAAAAACACTTGTTAAAAAAAGAAGGTATTACAAATGATACTTGGAAAAATAATAATTAATTGATATTTTAAATATGTTAAGTAAGGAAAAAATATGAATAAACTGGAATTTTCAGGATGTTGGCCTGTTGCACCTACTCCATTTAAAGAAAATGAAGAATTGGATCTTGATGGTATGAAAAGGGTATTAGATTGCATGATTGATCAAAATGTTGATGGAATATGTATTTTAGCTAATTATTCTGAACAATTTTTACTTTCAGATAATGAAAGAGAACTTTTAACTAAATTGTGTTTAGAACACATTGCAGGAAGAGTCCCAGTAATAGTTACAATAAGTCATTTTTCAACTGAAGTGGTTTTTAAAAGAGCTTTGCTTGCAAAAAGTGTTGGGGCTAATATGGTTATGATGATGCCTCCTTATCATGGAGCGTTACTTCAGGGAAATATGGAACAAACTTTTAAACAATTTGAAAAAGTTGATGAAGCTGGAATAACTATAATGGTTCAAGATGCCCCATTATCTGGTGTAGATCTTAGTGTAGATCTTTTAGTAAAAATGGCTGAAGAAATAGAAAATGTTAAATGTTTTAAAATAGAGTGTTCTCAAGCTGCGGCAAAATTACGTACTTTAATCAATAAAGGTGGTAAATTTATTGAAGGACCTTTTGATGGTGAGGAAGGGATAACTTTGTTTGAAGATTTAGAGGCTGGAGCAACTGGAAATATGAGCTCAGCAATGTTACCAGACTTAATAGGACCTATAGTAAAAGATTATCTTAATGGAGATCATAATAAAGCTGAAATAGGTTACAAACATATTTTACCTTTAATTAATTACGAAAATAGACAATGTGGATTTAGGGGGACCAAGTTTATTTTTAAAGAGGGTGGAATAATAAACTCAGATTTATGCAGACACCCAATTCAACCTCTAGATAATTCAACAAAAAAAGGATTGTTGAAAATTGTAAAAAACTATGATCTAGTTGCATTAAATTGGGGTAGATAGAAATTTATTTATAAAATTTGGAGGGTGATTTGTCTTATTCATTAAAAGATCTTGCATTAGATATAAAAAGTACACTACAGACCCACGGTATAAAAAAAGGCTCAGATACATTATGTTATTATGTAAAGAAAGCATTGATGGATCAAAATTTTGTACCAAAATATTTGTCAGATAGAATTGATGGACAGTTAGAACGTGAAATACTTTATGAAGATAGGGAACATGGATTTTGTATTTGTGGGCATGTTTATGATAAAGAAGTAAAAGGATTTCCTCATGATCATGGCCCAAGCTGGGCTATCTATGGTCAAGCAATTGGCGAAACAGAAATGACAGATTGGAAGATTGTAAAAAAAGAACAAGATACAATATTTGTTAAACCTGATAAAGTATACTTAATGAAACCAGGAGATGTTCATTTTTATGATATTGGTTTTGTCCATTCGCCTATGAGAAAAGATGCTGTCAGACTTTTGAGAATTGAAGGAGAAAATTTAGATAATATTAAAAGATCAAAAATTAAAGCTTTATAAATTTTTTTAATTCTTGTTCGTCCATTCGATTCAGTAGAGTTTTTTCCCAAGATAGATATGCTTTTGCATGAGTTCTGTTTCCATTATGCCTTTTATGGGTGTGATAAATAAAATCAATGCAATCTTTTGTTTTTGGAAAATAGGGGCTTTTTGTAAAAAGATAAGGTTTCTCTGTAATATCCTTCTTATCAAAATAATAATAGAAAATGTTAACCTGATTTTTTTCATTTATTGTTTTTGTTACTAATTGAGCTTTTGTAATATCATCGTAAATAATTAGTATATCTTTCCCTTTTGTTATTTTCATTAATCTTAGATTTGCTCTAGAGAACCATCTAGACTTTACAACATGTGATCTTCGATAACTATGACTATTTCTAATATCAATCATATTAAAATGCTTAAAGTTTTTTAACTTTGAAAGTTTAACTTTTTTGTCATTGTCGATAGAAAACTTTTCTTTATAAAATTTCATTTTTTTGAAAAGTTTCTCAGGTTTGTCATTGTATACATATACTGAATGTCCCATTTGTTTTAACCAAGTGGCTGTCATAGAAGCTCTAACAAGTTCTCCATCATCTAAAAGAATAATTTTTGAATTCCATACACCAATATAATTATCTGTTGCCTGAATAAGTTGACCTCCAGGCACATTTCTAATTTTATTTGGGAGAAAAGATATATTTTGTTTAGTTTCGGTTACGTCAAACATATAAGTGGTTATAGATTTTTCTCTAAGTAATTTTATTGTATCATCAAAATTAATTTTTTTAATGCCGTACTTTTTAATTATAAATTCTGCTTTTTCTATAAAACTTTTTTCTGGATTTAATTTTGATAGAGGAACCCTTCTATTTTGATTATGTTCAAGTTTGAAATTAGCAAGAGACCAACCTTGTGTCCCATTTTCTAGTGCTTTTACCGAGTTTTCAATACCATAGTTAATAAGATTTTGTGTTCCTATGATTGATCTTGTTCTACCTGCACAACCAACAATAATTTCTGTGTTTTTATTTATTTGTTTTTTTATTCTAACTGGCATTTCCATATTTGGACAGTTGATAGAAGAAGGAATATTCATTTTTTGATATTCTTCTATTGTCCTTCCGTCTAAAACAAGGATATTTTCTTTATTTTGTATTTTTTTAGCTAGTTCAAAAGGTTTAATATGTGGAGTTCTATATTCTTCTTCAATCCATTCTCCAAAAGCCTTACTTGGTATATTAATTCCGTCAAAAAGCTCATATCCTTCTTTTTCCCATCCAAAAACACCATCTCTTAGTATATATAAATTATTGTATCCCAAATTTTTAGCTTCTGTATAAACAAATTCAGATAAACCATCATTTTGATCAAAAATTATTATTAAGGTATTTTTATTAGGAGTTAATTCTTCAATTTTATTTTCAAAAACACTAAAAGGAATTGAAATTGAGAAAAAAGGATGACCTTTGGCATGTTGACCAATTTCTCTAACATCAACAAAGCAGAATTCCTTTGATGAAGAAATTATAGTTTTTACTTGCTTTGCAGAAAGTTCTTGTTTCACAAATTTTTATATCATTTTAGTTTAATAATAACTATTATTTAATTAAGAGGAAATCATGTCAGGTTATAATGTTGGTGATTTAGTTTCGGATTTTTTAACAGAAAATGATATTGATACTGCTTTTGGAGTAGTGTCTGTTCATAATATTCCCATGTTAGATGCGATAGCTAGAAGGAATAGAATAAACTTTGTTCCAGCTAGGGGTGAAATGGGCGCAGGGCATATGGCTGATGGTTACGCTCGTTCAAAAAACTCAATAGGTGTTGTTTTCACTAGCACGGGGCCTGGCGCGGCTAATATAACAGGATCACTTGTAGAAGCACGCTTTGCAGGCACTTCTTTAATTCATATTACAGGACAAACAGCGAGTGAGAATTTAGATAAAAAACAAGGAACAGTCCATGAGGTTCCAAATCAGTTGGATATGTTAAAATCTGTTTCAAAACAAGCTTTTAGAATTAACAACACAGATGAGGTTTTATCTATTTTAATTGAGGCTTTTCAATGTGCATTAACTCCACCTACAGGACCAGTTTCAATTGAAATCCCAATAGATATTCAAAGAAGTTTAATAGAAAAACCCTTAAAAATACCATATGTCAAAATTAATGAAAAAGATTTATTTTTAGGAGATATAGACTCAATTGATCAAATTGAGAAAAGCATAAGAAATTTTGATAGGAAAATTTTATGGATTGGAAATGGAGCTAAAACACTTAAATCAGAAGTTAAAAAATTTATGGAATTAGGATTTGCTGTTGTTACAAGTACTCAAGCTAAAGGGGTGGTTGATGAAGAAGAAAGTATGTGTATTGGTGCGTTTAATTCATTGCCATCTGTAGAAAAGTTTTATTCAACTGTTGATTTAATGATTATAGTTGGAAGTAGATTAAGAGGCCATGAAACAAGGGATATGTCATTAAAGCTTCCAAAAAATTTGATACAAATTGACATAGACCAACAAGCAAAAGATAGGACTTATAAAACATCATTATTTCATTTAGGTGATGCAAAAAAAGTTTTGGATGAATTATTAAATAGATTATCAGATTTTTCAAAACCAAAAGAAGAATGGTTTGAGGAGGTTAAATCTCTTAAACAAAATATTATAGAAGATTATAAATCATTTTTAGGTGTCTATAAAAACTTTCCTGAAATAGTAAGAGAATGTATGCCGAAGAGCGGAAGATGGGTAAGAGATGTTACAATATCAAATAGTACTTGGGGTAATAGAATGATGCCAGTTTCAGAAGCATCTGAAAATATATTTCCTGTTGGGGCAGGTATAGGGCCAGGGATGCCATTAGCTATAGGGGCGTCTTTGGCAAAAGCCGATGTGAAATCTATTGCTATGTGTGGAGATGGGGGCTTTATGCTTAATTTACCAGAACTTTGGACTGCAGTAGAAGTTAATAGCAATGTTATTTTTATGATAATGAATGATAAAGGTTATGGAGTAATTAAGCATATTCAAGATAGCTTATATGGTGGAAGAAAAAACTATGCTGACCTAAAAGTACCAAACTTTTCAGAATTAGCAAAAACAGTTGGGATGCCATATAATAAAGTTAATTCAAGTTCAGAATTTAGAGAAAAGCTTACTAAAGCATTTGAAATTTCCGGACCTGTGTTATTAGAAATAGACGTGATTAGAGTGGGAGAAATGCCTAGGTATTTTGTACCACCTCCATTTACCAATAAAAATTAAAAATATCTTAAATGGAACTTTTGCATCTTATAACTTTTCCTAACGATTTATCAATTTTTGCAATTTGCTTTCTATTATTCTCTAGTATGTTTACTTCTTTTATCTCAGGAGCATTTGGGATAGGAGGTGGAGCAATATCAATAGGACTAATGGCAATTTTTTTAAATCCTTTATATTTGTTACCCGTTCATGGTGCAGTCCAAATAGGATCAAATTTTGGTCGCATGATGTTAATGGTCAAGGATGTTCAAAAAAGTCCAATATTACCTTTTTTAATAGGTAGCTGTATAGGTTCAGGATTTGGTGGAGCTTTATTTGTTCAATTTCCATCTTGGTTTATTAAATTAATTGTAGGAATTTTTATTTTATGGACTATTTTTGGAAAAATACCTGAAATAAAATCTAAATATATGGTTTTTGGAGGAATGTTTTCAAGTTTTTTAACAATGTTTTTTGGAGCAACAGGTCCTTTTATAGCTAGCATGGTAAAAACTATGAATCTTGAACCTATACAACATACTGCTACACATTCTGCTTTAATGACTATTCAACATATTATAAAAGTTTTGATTTTTGGCTTTATAGGGTTTAATTTTAGTGAATACATACAATTAATTATCATGATGATCATTACCGGGTTTATAGGAACATATATAGGACGAATTTTTTTGATAAGTTATGGTAAAAAGTATTTTAAACTAATGTTAAACTCAATATTAACTATAGTGTCTATATATTTAATTATTAATGGATTAAGTGCTGGATTAATATAACTTATTTTTTTTGTTTAGTAATCCATGAAAAAATCATTGGACCGCATAAGGCTAAAAAAGCAAAAATCAAAAACATCAAAGCTAGTGGTTGAGTTAAAATCATCCACCAAGCACCATCAAACATTTTTAATGAAAGCTGCAAATTTGTTTCAACCATTTCCCCTAAGATAAGACCAACGGCTATTGGAGCGACAGAAAAACCAAATCTTCTAGCAAAAAAACCAATTACTCCAAATATTAAAGCTAACCATACATCTAACAACTGACCTTGAAATGCGTAAGCTCCAATAACTGATAAAGCAAATACAATTGGCCATAATATAGCTGTAGGAACTAAAGATACTCTAGCAAATATTCTTGCAGCATATAGCCCCATCAACATGAACAATATGTTTGCAACAAACATTGATCCAAAGATTTGATAAACTTTTTCGACTTGTTCAGTAAAAAGATAAACACCTGGCCTCAAGCCATGAACCATTAAGCCAACTAAAATAATTGCTGTTGTACCACTTCCAGGTATACCAAGTACCATTGTAGGTACCATGGCTCCTCCTGTTGCTGCGTTATTAGCCGCTTCAGCACCAGCTATCCCTTCTATAGAACCTTTACCAAATTCTTTTTTATTTTTAGACCATCTTCTTGCTTCAGAATATCCAATCAGAGAAGCAACTGTTGCCCCCTCTGCAGGAAGCACTCCTATAAACGTACCTATACCGCAGGATCTTAAAATTGTTTTCCAAATTTTCTTATAGTCCTCAATGGTAGGCAGTTTAACTGCTTTCATGGCGACAGTTTTAATCATTTTGTCTACTGTTTTTGATTGAACTAGTAACTCTGAAATTGCAAAGAGACCAATAAATATTGGAACAAAGTGTAATCCCTCATAAAGTTCATAATTTCCAAACATAAAACGTTCAATTCCAGTCACTCTTTCAGCGCCTATTGTTGAAAGCCACACACCAAATATTCCACCCATCAAATTTTTGACTGCTCCGCCTGCACTTATACTTGCAAGCATGGATAATCCAAAAACAGTTAGAGCAAAATACTCTGGTGAACGAAACTCATAAGCAACTCTTGCTAGTAAAGGGGCAGCAAAGCATAATACTAATACGGAAAATATTCCACCTACTGTACTTGAAATTACAGCAATTCCAAGAGCCCTTCCTGCCTCACCCTTCTGTGCCAAAGGGTATCCGTCAAATGTTGTTGCGGCAGCAGCAGAAGTTCCTGGAGCATTTATTAATATTGCTGTAATGGAACCGGCAAATGTAGCGGAAACATAAATAGTTGCTAAAACTGCAATAGCATGTACTGGATCCATTGTTAAAGTAAATGGTAATAACAATGCTGCGCCAGTAGTTGCACCAAGGCCTGGGAGCACACCAATTATGACGCCAAGAATAGTAGTTACAAAAATTAAACCCAATAAATATGGGTCTACCATAACTGAAGCCATTGCTCCTATTGCTTGTTCAAACATCTAATTCTTTCTATCCATAATAAATATTTGTGAGTAAACCTCTTGGA
>MDSV01209652.1_pt1 | contig 50089 bp, 53 predicted proteins | sample 810851 | NCBI WGS metagenome assembly MDSV01 (sample SAMN05326640, study PRJNA326480) | marine metagenome | isolation source: seawater | place: Atlantic Ocean: North East | collected 2012
GCAACGTCCTACTCTCCCATATCTTAAGACAAAGTACCATCGGCGCTGAAGGACTTAACTTCCGAGTTCGGGATGGGATCGGGTGTGGCCCCTTCGCAAAAATTACCAGGCAAGTTCTTATATTATTTTTAAAATAGTATGTAAATAGCTGAAAATTAGCTTTTTAGGGGCTTTATGGTGGGCATGATAAGAATTGAACTTATGACCTCTACGATGTCAACGTAGCGTTCTACCACTGAACTACACGCCCTATTTTAGAATAAAAGTAATAATTCAATGGAGAAGTAAGTTAAGCAATTTCTTAAATTATCTTTACGAATTAATTTTTACTTTTTTCCATTTATTAACCATTCTTTAATAGTATATTTACGATTCTTAACAGATCTATGTAAGTATTCCCATTTTAAATTTTTAAAATTAGAGTAAATTTTCTTAATCTGATTTTCTTTAGTTAGACGCAAAAGATTATGAGGACTAAATAATGGTATATTTTTACTCGACATATACCATTCTTTATTCTTTTTTTTTAAAAATTTCATTTCACTAGCAAACGTTTTTGAAAAAAAATTACCATTTTTTTTTAAAACTCTCAAAACTTCATTTAATATCAATTTTGTATCTTTTAGTGAGTTTGAATATAAACACTCTATGTCTATAACAATATCAAAATAATTATCTTTGAATTGTAATTTTTTTGCATTCATTAAAAATATGTTACATTTAGTTTTCTCTATTTTGCATCTCTTCTTTGACAAAAATATTGCTCTTTCACTTGAGTCAATACCATAAACACTGTAACCTTTTTTTTTTTAAATACCAGAGATTTGAACCAACGCCACATCCGATTTCTAAAATTTTAATCTTTCTTTTTGATTTTTTAATTAAGTTTTGACTTAAAAACCTAATCAAAGACTCATCTGGAAAAGGTAGTTTAGTATCTATTTTTTTGTTAAAAACTTTATTCCAATTATTTATCACTGTTATTAAATTATTATGTAAGATTGAGTTGGTGAAAATTTACTCTGCATTATTTTATGTTTTCTTAAACCTAAAACTTCTTTTAAGGCCAAAGTTTCACCAGGATAGTCTTTGACATTAAGCTCATCAAAAGCAATTACACTTCCTTTGGTAAGTCTATCTCTTATGGATTTTAAACAAATTTTAGTTGGGTGATAAATATCAAAATCAAAGTATGCTAATGAAATTATTGTTTGTTTGTTTTCTTTTAAATAATCTTTAATTTTTTTTTCTGCTTTACCTTTAATTAGCTCGATATTATTTATATTTTTTACAGGATTTTCACTTTTAATTTTTTTTAACAAATCTTCTAGATAAAATTCATATCCTTTTGACACGTTAAAAGAACCATCTTTTATAATCTTAGATTTACCATCTTTTTTATTTAATGATTTAAATCCTGAAAAGGTGTCAAAACCTATGATTTTTCTGTTATGATTAAAAGGTTCATAAATTCCTCGCAATGTTTCATATAAAGCCAAATTTCTTCCCCATCGAACACCGAACTCCATTATAACACCATGGGTTTGCTTAATAATTTGATAAATTTCATTTATGAATAAAATATGAGACATATTTTGTCGAGTTAGAAATAAAGATAGATTACCCAAAATTTCATTTTCTGGGATTGGAGTATTTTTTAACATTGAATAGATTCTTTTTCTATTTTTGCTTTCTTCATGAGTAAAATTCCATTTAGTTTTTATTTTATTATTTTTCATAAAATTGAAGCTTTTTAGAAGTAATTTTTTTTTTAAAATATTGATTTAAATCTTTATACACTTTTTTGTTCCATATGTTAAAGTAAATTTTAGAGTTAACGTAACTATTAGGTGCTAATGACTCTTTGTATTTATAAATTCCATCTTCTGGTGATTGTCCGCCTCCTAATAAGTAATATTTAATATTTTTATTTTTTAAATACTCAATAATTTTATACTTCAAAAATTGATTAGCGTAATTACGCTTACCTTCCATTGTAGTAGTACCCAAGTAAGAATGGGCGTAATTTGCAGAAAATAATATTAATTCTATAGATAAAATCTTATTATTTTGATCTTTTACATAAAAAAAAATTGAATTATTTTTCATTTTTAAAAAAATTTTCTTAAAAAAATCATAATTGAAAAAATAAAAATTTTTAGCTTTTTTGCGACGTATTTCAGAAAAATAAATTTGATAAAACTTTTTTATACCTTGTAAGTCATTAAAATTTTTAAATACTATATTTTTTTTGAATGACTTCTTTAAATCTTTTCTAAAAGATTTTTTAAAACTATCAAAAATTAAATTTATTTTAAAACTTAAATTTATATAAAAAAATTTTCCTAAATCTAAAAAATTTTTTTTCTTAAAAAAACTATCATTCTTAATAAAAGGATGGCTTCTATCAAATGAATTAATAACATTTTCATTTAAAAAATAATTCTTCAAATTTTTTTCAAAATATCTTACTTCTTTTAATGAAATATTTTGAGTCTTTAAAATCCAATTCCTGCCATATACACCTGTAGTATCCTTATACTTTTTAAATTTATCTAGTTTAATAAAATATGATATTTTTCGCTCTATAAATGGATAGAAAATTAATGATTTTTTAGAAAAATAAAATGCACATTTTATTTTTTCATGTTTTTTTAGTAAAGCAGAATATGAGTCAAAAAAACTTTTTAAATAAAATACATCATTATTCTCTTTTTCTAAATTTATATTAATATATTTCCAATTAATTTTTTCATAGTCTAAAACATAAAAATTTTTTAATTTCATTATTTTTTAATGTGAGACCATTTAAAATTTTCATTTTTTTTGATAGGCCTTAACAGTTTTTTATTTAAGAAATGTTCTTTATATTTTGCGTGAATACCATTAATTGTTTTTTTCTGTAGAACATTATCTATACTCAAAATTTGACCTTTTTTAAGATTGCTATTAGATACTAAGAATCTGCTAAAGGCTTTTCTTGTATTTAATTCTGATGGCATAATTTTTTTTTGTTTGTTGCCCAAAGAGTTGAATGCATTTGTTACTTTTTCTACATATTCAACCATTTCTATTGGAGATAAAGAAGATGAGTGATCTGGACCTCTTTGTTTTTTATTGAATGTAAGATGTTTTTCAAAGACTCTTGCGCCTAATGCGACAGCAGCACATGCGCTTTCATAACCAATCGTATGATCCGAAAATCCTATTGGTTGCGTGTATCTTTTTGTTAATTCTTGAATAAAGTTTAAATTTAATTCTTTGTAAGGAGCGGGATAACTAGACAAACAATGTAGGATGATAAACTTATTTGTTTTTTTTTTAATTATATTTACAGCGCTTTTTATTTCCTTATATCGAGATGCACCGGTAGAAAGTATTAAGGGTTTTTTAAACCTTGTCATATATTTAATTAAATATAAATTTGTTAAATCTTGTGATGATATTTTAAATATTTTTGTCCCAATTCTGTCTAAAAAATCAGCACTTTCTTCTTCATCTGGTGTAGAAAAAAACAAAATTTTTTTTCTCTCACAATATTTTTTTATCCTAATAAAATCTTGAAATTTCAATTCAAGTTTTTTTATTAAATTATATTCATTTAATTTTTTGCTAGTATTTGTTTTTTGATAATCTGGTTTTAAAGACTTCTCACTATAGACTTTATCTGTTACCCACGTTTGAAATTTTACAGCGTCACAATTTGCTTTTTTAGCTGCATCAATTAATTTAAATACATTCTTCATTTTACCATTATGATTGACACCGACTTCAGCTATAAAGAATGGTTTTTTTTTTATTTTCTTCTTTAAAGAATCATAAATATTATCCATTGTATATAACTAGCTCTTTTGTAATTTTTTTTAAATCTTTTTTACTTAAAAATTCATTATTTGGAATTAAAACGTGATTTTTGATAAAAAAATTTTCATACTTAAATTCTTTTTTGTTAGGTATAAAATTCCATTTATCTTCTAATGTTGAAAGTAAAATATTCTTTTTCATAAAATATTTAATCATTTTATTTCTGTTGCTTACCAATATTGGGACACACCATGGAACGATATTATTAATTTGTAAAAAATTTTTATTATGTTTTCTTAAATATGTATTTTTATTTATAGCTTTTACAATTTTTCTTGAATTAAATAATCTTTTGTCTTTAAAAATTTTAAAATTAATTTTATTAAAAATATTTAATGATCTTTTCGTAATATTAGATGGCTTAAGATCGTTCTTCATTATTTTGTAATACTTTTCATAAGTTGCGGAGGACTTAATGGTTAGTAATTTATTTTTTTTTCTATCATTTTCTCTCTTAAGGAAACTATTGGCTTTAAGATGATCAAGGTAAAAATTAATTGCTGAGTTGAATCTATTATTTTTTTTATTATCAAAATTTATTATTAAACTTTTATTAGTAGTAATATAGGCACCATCAGATACTGGAAAATATTTATTCAATGAATATAAAAAAATGTCATCATCTTTAATTTTAATATAACTTTTTTTTAAGAAAAAACTTTGAGCTAGATCATGAACAATGAGAAAATTTTTCTTATTTAGCAAATCTTTTATTTTTTTGGATACGCTGTTATAGCCAAAATAATGAATTAAAATAAATAGTTTCTTTTTATTATTATTAATATTTATTTTTTTTATACTTGATGAGTCCGGTAACAAATTTTTGTCAAGTTTATAAAATTTATATTTTACTTTTTTACTCTTTCTAATCGGATCGATAAGTCCTTCTGGACAATAAGATGGAAGGTAAACCTCATCAATGTCAAAATTAAAGTTTATCTTATCATTAAGAATGAAATTTAAAGCTTGTCTGCCTGATATAAAAAAATTTTTTTTAGAAAATTTATTCTTATAGGAAAAAAAATTTTTCCTATATTCTCTCTTTAAAATTCTAAATAATGTGATCAATTTTTAACGTTCTATTAAATACTTCTTTATTTTGTTATAAATTATTTCTGAAGTATTCTTGTATTTATAAAATATTTTTGTCTTATTCTTTTTAAATTTAAGAGCTAAATTTATATTATTTATTATAGAATTAAAATCTGGTTTAGAATTAAAAATTGAGTTAAGCATTATTCTGCCTTTTTGCCTGTTGCCAATATTTATAGTTGGCGTATTTAAATATGGAGCTTCATAAATACCTGATGATGAGTTTCCAATTATTAAATTTGCTATTTTTAATATTGAAAAATATTTTACTCTTCCAAGAGATTTGTAAATATGAACGTTTTTCGATTTTTTTTCAAATAAACTTATTGTTTTTATTATATTTCTATTGTTTTCATCTTCATTTGGGAAAGTAAAAATTAGAGATGCAATATTTTTATAAATTCCAAGCGCTTTAATTAAATTATTAACTTGATAATCAGTGTCATATTTATCAAGGGTTGCCGGGTGAAGAGTTATTAAAAAAATATTTTTTTTAAATTTAATTTTTAATTTTTTTTCTAGACTCTTTTTATTAATAAAATTTGTTTTTTTAATTAATTCAACGCCTGGGCTTCCTACATCATAAACATTTTTATTAATTAAAAGTTTTTTCTTTAAAATATTTTTAGAAAATTGATTAGTTGCAAAATGTATATTGGATAAATTTGATATGGCAAATCTTGTTTGATTATCTAAAGAGCCTTCGGTAATATCACCTCCTCCAATGTGTGCTACTTTCATTTTTAAATAGTGGCAAGCTATTGCGAATGATAGAGTTTCGTACCTATCACCCAAAAGTATAACTAAATCGGGTCTATCTTTTTTTAAAATTTTAGAAAGTTGAGTTATATGAAAGCTTATAGACGAACATACTTCTAATGGGTTGTTGACTCTACTCTTTAAAATGATCTTTTTATAAATTTTAATCTTATCTTTCTTGATAAATTCAAAAGTGTTGCCAAACTTTTTTGAATTGTGAGATGCGGCCGCTATTAACTTTGTATCATAACGTTTATCTTGATTTAATTTTTTAAATGTTAAAAAAAGTAGACTATAGTCAGCCCTACTTGAAGTTATAATAAATATTTTTTTTTTCATTAATTTTTCAATGAATATTTTTTTAACCCGTAAATTTCTTTGCAATAATTTTCTTGTAAAACTATTAATTCTTTTCCTGTTTCTCTTGAAATATTATCTAAGATAAATTCTTTCTTTTTATTTTGAATTTTTTTACTTATTTTGTCAGGTAAATTATTTTTTGTTATTGATTTATGAAGATATTTATTTTTTTTAGTTTTTAAAAATTTACATATATGATTTGTGAGTTGAAGGGGGTTTATGAGAAAATCTTCATAAGATAAAGTAAAAATATTGCTTAATTTATTTTTTTTTTGATTATTAATTGAGTTAATAATATTATTTTTTACAATTACAGCACACTTCTCTACTTCATTTAAATTAATCCATTTTTTTTCATAACCTTTTACATAAAACGGTAAATTGTAATTTTTATATTTATATTTTAAACTAAAATCTACTGCTTCATTTTTATCATACAATCTTTTTCCCCATCCCTTATTAAACCAAGAGTAAACAACGTCGAATGGATCTCTATAAATCTCAAGAATTTGAAAATTTGAAATAATTTTTTTTAAATATTTTAAATTTAAAATTAAGTCATGAGTAAAAAAAGGATGTATCCAATTTTCGTTTAAAAATAATCTCTTCCCCTCATTTTCATCTAGTTTTTGTCTTTTTTCATAAATACGATTATTGAAGTTTTTAGAAGAAGAAACATCTTCTAATCTAAAGTTTACTCTTCTTGCAATTTTTTTATTGTAATAAAGTAAATTAATCTGATTATTAATATAAGATTTTGCAAATTTTATAGAAACATCTTTTGTGCTTAAACCAAGTAAAATATGTTCTAAGCTTTCAAAAAATTCTATTTGTTCACATTTATCTAAGTGTGGAATAATTCTAGAAATCATACTCTTGCCTACTCTGCCCATTCCATCAATAAAAAGTATTCTTTTAGAAAAAAGTCTTTTTTTAATAAAATTCATAATACCCTGTTCCTCCTGTTATTAGAATATGCATTTAAATTAAGTTTCTCCAATTATTTTTTTAGAAATTAATTCGGGAATAAAAAAAATAATAAGAAGTTTAATCTTATTTAAATTATTTGGATATCTAATTATTTCTAAAAACGAAGATAAGCTTTTTTCTGTTTTAATAAGAGTAAGGCAAGAGAAAAATCGCTCCCATTCACCAAATACTTTTAAATTTTTTTTTTCTCCAAATGTTTTTTTTTTGATAATTTCTTTATACCATTTGCTAAACTGAAATGATTTTTCCTTGTAATTTTTTCTTTGCATTTGATTTTCATGCTGTCTATAAATCCCAACAACCTCCTGAACTGCAGCAAATTTATATTTTTTTGAAAATCTCAATACAAAATCTAAATCTCCTAAGTAATTATATTGTGTTTTAAAAATTTTATCTTTACTTAAAAATTTTTTTCTTATCATGATTGTTAATAAACCAACATCGTATGATTGTAGAAGTTCCTTGGTTATCATTCCTTCTGGAAGCTTGCCTGGTTTAATCAACTGTTTTTTTCTAAAAAAATTATTTATATTTAATTTTAAGAATTTTCCATATACAAGGCCAACATCTGGATCTTTAAATTTTTTTAATTGTATAAATAATTTATTAGGAAACCAAATATCATCCTGATCTAAAAAAGCTATAAATTCTCCTTTTGCTTTTTTAATCGCCAAATTTCTTGACTCATACAAGCTAACTTTTTTTTTTTTAAAGTAATATTTAAGTCTTTTATCTTTAAAGCTTTTAAAAATTTTCTTACTATTGTCAGTCGAGTTATTGTTCCAAAAAATTAATTCCCATTTTTTGTATTTTTGATTTAAAACACTTTGTACAGCCTCCCGTAAAAATTTTTCTCCATTATAACAATTCATTATTACAGAGACGAGCTTTTTTGATTTCATAAAAAATTATTTTCTAAAAAAAATATTAATTTGGAGAATATTCAGTCTTACCAATTATTAAATCTACTAGGGACAACAAGAGCATTTGGTGAACATTTTCAATATGATTATATGCTTTACTATCAACCCAAAAGTTAATATCGCCAAGTTTACTCAGTTTATTATTTTTGTCGTTGCCAGTAAAAGTAATAATATTTTTGAATTTTTTTTGTTTTGCAGATATTGCCCCGTTAATCATATTCTCAGAATTACCTCCAGCTGAAATTAAAATAACTGAGTCACCTTGATCTCCATAAAATTCTATAGCTTTAGCCACCCAATTTTCATAGCCGTAATCATTTGAAAAGCAGGTTAATAAATCTGACTCATTGTAATTTGTGCATCTTACACCAGCGTTTTTAGTAAGATCAACGCTAAAATGACTTGCAATGGCTGCGCTTCCACCATTGCCAAATATCATCATCTTTTTTTTATCACTATGAATCTTTAACAAAATATTTTTGACTTTTACTAAATCTTCATAATATATTTCACTACTAATTAAGCTAATAATTCTTTGAAAGTATTTTTTTAAAAAATCTAAATCATTCATATTTTTTTAATTTCAATTATCTAAATTCATTATTTTTCTTGCAATAGTCGTTGACCATAGATCTGCATCTTTTTCTTTGATTATTAAATCGCATTTATCAGGCTGCACAAACATATGATTCGTATCCTCAAATCTACCCTTTTTTATAGTATCTAACCAAACAATAAAGTCTGGATTAAAAAGTTTTCTTGCCTCTGGAGTTGGACAAACAAAATCGGCAACCACTTTATGGCCTTTTTTGTTTAAATTTTTCGCAAGATTAGCCATTCTTATTGCCTGTTTATTTCTTCCTTCTTTAGAAAAATCAAAATCATTAGCATCTTTTCTTACCTGATCTGCATTTAACCACTTAGCATTAATTTTATTAACCAATTTTGAAGCTAGAGTAGTTTTACCAGCTCCTGGCAGTCCCATAATTAAAATTTTCATTATCATAATATATTAAAATTTTCTAATATTGTTTTTGTATTCTAATTTTTCTATTTTGTCTGGAATGTTTGAATTAAAATAATTGCTTATTTTATCATCAAATAAATTTTTCCACTCGCCGGCTAAACCTTTACGTAAAGTTGTTCTCGATCTTCCATATTCTTTTAAATTTTCTGATAAAGTTAAATTTTTTTTTCTATCTTTTTGAATTTTCTTTTCTATTTCTTCTGCAGAAAAATTATTAAAATTAATGTATTTTAAAATGCTATTAATATAGTTAACTGGGTCCTTTTTGTAATCTTCAAACCATAAAACTAGATAATTTTTTTCTTTAGAAATCTTTAACCAATTCAGAATCCAATAATAATAATACTCTAGTGCTTTAGGCTGTTCATGGCTTTCTCTCTCTTGTAAAGATATTATAAAACCATCTGTAAAATTTAAATTTTTAATTTTTGCATGAAGCCAATGTTTGCTGTCAGCCATAATATGAAAATACCTGCTGACTAACATATCTCTTAAGTCTCTAACAGAAATTATAATTTTAAGATTATTTTTGAGTGCAATTTCTTCATATTTTTTTTCGTAATGTGTGTGAGTTTTTAAAAAAGTATATTTATTTTTGGGAAAATTGCTAAACATATCGTTGGTTATACCATGATCGTGTTCGAGAAAACCTGTGTAAAAAATTCTGTTAAATGAATTATTTTGTCTGACATAAGGAAGGTTATCAAAAATTTTTTCAATTAAAGTAGTTCCTGATTTCGGTAAACCAGCACACCAAACAAATTTATATTTTGAATTGTATTGGCCTGATAAAGAATCTTTTTTATAATCTTCTTTAATCCATTTTAAAGTTTGTAAAGGTCTTAATATCAAAGATTTAATCAATTTCAAAAAATGTAATATATATTTTTTCATATTAATTAATTGTTGTAATATTCAGAGAAAGTTTTTTCACCTTGACCAAAATTAATAAAACTATTTTTTTCTTTAAGATAATATTTAAAAGAATTTTTTGAGATACTTGTCACATTTAATTCTGGCCATAATTTTTGCGAATAAGACTCAAATAATGGATCAAAACAAATATGAAAAGTATCTATGCCTTTTTCTAAAGCTACAATTACACTTGTAGTAGAGCCAATAAATATTGAGGTATTACAAGTGGAATTTCCAAATTTTTCTTTGTATTTTTTCATTAATATCTCAATATCCTTTTTTAACTTGAGTTGTTTTTTTATGTCTACGCTTACAGGGTGAGTTTTTATTTCAAATAAATTTAAACTATTTGGTTTTGAATTTTCAAATAAAAATTTTAACTCATCTAAAACTATTTTTGAATTAATAATTTGCCAAGGAAAAAAGATTGCATTATTAAATTTTTCGTCAGAGTTAATTTTGTATCTTAAAGAAGGAACAATCTGAATTTTTTTTTGAGGCCAATTTAAATGGTGAACTAAATAATTTTTCTGGCTTCTGCCATTAACATAAAGCAGGTCAGGAGAGCCATTGCGGTGTAATAAATTTATAGGATTAGCATGTGGAGCTGAATGATCGTAACCAATAATCTTTATATTTTTATTAATTGTTTTTGACTCTAAAGCTAACTCTTGTTGAAAAGGATGGCCTTCATAAGGAAAAAATATTTTCTTGATATTATTAAAGTTTATTAATTTTTTTACCGTAAATAGAATTTTTTCACTGAAAAGTGTCATCGCAGAATAATTATGAAAAAAATATTTTTTTCCAAAAAATATTGATTTTATAAATTTAAAAATTAATTCAAATAAATCTATAAAAAATGGTTTTGTTTTTCTTCTTAAAAGAACCAAGTTGTCATCAATTTTTTTAGGAATTATATTCCCAGAATAAACTATAATAAAAATAAATTCTTTATGTGAGCTTGAATTAATTTTAAAATATCTATCAATATAAGATCCATCGTTATTAAAATCATCAAATGAAGCATTAGAAAAAATTATTTTATCTTTTTTATTTTTTTTAAATTCATTAATTATTTCAAGTTTGTCAGTAGCTAGAGCAAAATAAAGATCTTTCAAAAAAATTCTTAAAAATTTTAAAAAATTAGATAATTTTAATATCCTATATTTTAAATATTCAAATCCAAGATTTTCTCCCCAAGTCGCTACAAAAGTATAAGAGCTTTTAGCAGAATTAATATCTTTCTCTTTTAATTTTGCTGTATATTTTTTTAATTCTCTTGCGAGGTTTAATTGAAAATTTCCAATGTCCATATAAATTAATATATTTAATTTATAATTTATTCTTATCCAATTATATTGATTATTTTTTTTAAATAACTAAAAGGACCTAAAGTAACTCTTAAATAATTTTTAAGAGGTGAATTTTTTGAAATTAAAATATTATTTTTATTAGCAAATTTTAAAACTTTATTTTTAAAATTTTTAAAATCAATTAGTAAAAAATTTGTATGCGTATCGAAATATTCTAAATTATTTTTTTTCAATATATTAATTAACTTTTTTTTAGCAACATGAGTTTCTTTTACATATTTTTTTACTAAATCTTCTCTCTTTAATAAAATCTTCACAGCTTCTATAGCTACAGAGTTGATTTCGTACATTGGTTTTAATTTACTTAAATATTCTATATTTTTTATATTAGAAGCAATGAATCCTGCTCTTAATCCAGCCAGACCAAAAACTTTTGAGAAAGTTCTTGTAATAAATAAATTATTATATTTCAAAATTAATTTTAATGATGTTTTTTTTGTAAATCCATAATAAGCTTCATCTATAACTACTGGAACTTTAAATTTTTTCGCTTTTTTTAAAATCTTAATTAAATTTTTGTCATCTATTATTGTGCCTGTTGGACTATTTGGATTTGATAAAATAATTAATTTTATTTTTTGATTTATATTTTTAAATAATTTTTTAAAATCAAGTTTTAAATTATTATCATAATGAATTTTAATAATATTCAAATTAGCTAACTTGCAATATATTGATGTCATAGCAAAAGTTGGTTCTAAAATAAGGACATTATTCCTCTTATTAGTGTAGCCTTCTATTATTGCTTTCAAAGCACTGTCGATCCCTGCAGTCAAAAGTATATTTTCTTTACTTATCTTATATTTTTTACCAATTAATGAAATCAATGGTAAAACTTCTGGATAAGCGGTGAAAATTTCAGAACTTAATTTAGCTTTCATACTTTTTAAAAAGTTATCGCTAAATTTATCTATTTTTTCATTCTTATCTAATCGAATTTTTCCATGTCTGCTAAAATTTATAAACTTACTTCTTTTAACTTTATTAATATAATTCTTTTTTTTCATTAAATTTGAACACACGATCTACATGGAGTAAGATGTGATCTCATCTTGTCAAGATGTTTCTTTCTGAGATCATTGTATTTATCTGAATTCCACGAGTTGGTAATTGAGAGATCATTTACATTTCCAATCTGTAAATTAGATTTATAATCAACATCACATGGGTTAATCTTGCCATCCCACCAAATAAACATTCTTCTCCATAAATCTGAACAGCTCTCAGTTATATTATTTGCTTCTTTTTCATAATTGTTTTCCCAAGGATTGTAGTCAACGAAAGCGACTTGATCGACCAAATCTCCCCACAATTTTTCCATATCTTCAAACTTTTGGTCTGATGTAAATTTAACTCCTGAAACCCTAGTTATAATTTTATTATTTTTATAGTGTTTTTCCTTTATAGAATTGAACATTTTAATATTCTTAATAGTTGTCTCTAACTTACCATTCACTCGTAGTTCGCTATAAAGTTTTTTGTCTGCAGCATCAGCAGAAAAAACCAAAGTCTTCACGTTACTTTCTAGGATGGAGTGGCATTTTTTTTCATTTAATAAAGATGCGTTCGTATTTATTTTTAAATTTAAAAATTTTCCAGAAGTATATTTAATCATTTCATCGAATTCTTTAGCAATTAAAGGTTCTCCTCTTGAAGCAAGTGTAACAAATTCAACATTGTGCTCAATTTGATCAATGATATTTTTAAATAAATCGAGTTTTATTGTCCCCATAAATCCATTTTTTTTATTAGTGAAAGTTTTATCTGTTTCAAAACAAAATACACATCTAAAGTTACAAATTGATGAAGGTTCTATTTGAACAAGTGGAGGATAATTATCGATAATTTTTTTTTGAGGATAAATTTCATACCTATATCGATGTATCAAATATTTTAATACATCAATGTTGTCTAATGTATTTATTTCAGCAATAGAATTTTCTTTGAGGGTAAAACAAAACTTAGCCTTTTCTTTTTCTGTAAATAAGTCTTCTAAAACAATATTAAGTAATTTTTGATTCTCAGTCGTAAAATAGGTATTTAATTTGCTTGAATTTTCTTTTAAAATTTTTTTAATTTTTTCAAGAATATCTTTTTTAGAAGAATTTTTTTGAATTTTTAGTTCTTGAAAACTTTGAAATTTTTTAAAAACTTTATTTTTTTCCATATTTATTGATCCAATACTTTAAAATTGGAAGTTGCCATTCAAAATCTAGATCAAAACCACCAATCGATTTTATTGAACCTATTTTTCTTCCCATCCATTTTTGAGGCAATATACCATTTTGCATTTTCTCCAAGCATTTTGGCCTAACTACTGACACGGACATATCTGCATAAAATACATCCCCTTGAGAGTCTCTATCGCAATTAATTTTTACATTTCTTGGATATTTTTTAAAAGGAATAAATGGCTCTAGCACACCTTTTTTGTTTAATTTTCTGGCGCGTACTGGACTCCACATATTATAAATAGATGTTGAAACTGCAGAATCTAGTTTTTTATTTTTTCTCAGCATTGAGATTCCTTTTTTAATAAGTTTACTATTAATTGTTCCCGCGTTAGCCATTAAAAGAACGATTAATTCTATAGACTGATTTTTTCTTTTAAGCTGATTTTTTATTTTATAATATGCATCACGATAGACGTCTTCTCCAAGCGCTTTTGAAGTTGATAAATATTTTGGTCTTTCTAAGAAAGTAACATTGTATTTTTTTGTTTTTCTTTTAATCTGCGGACAATCAGTTGAGACAAATATTTTTTTAATTTCTCTTGTTTTTTTAGCAGCTATAATTGGATATTCACATAAACTTTTGCCTAAAATTTTAACTAAATTTTTTTTAGGATATCCAACACTTCCTGCTCTTCCAATCATTAAGGCTACAATCATATCTTCGTTTTTCTTTCTTCAATTAAATTTTTAATTTCATGTTTAAAATTTTTATATTTTTTTAAGAATAAATTTTTACCTTTCCTAGGATTAAAAATTTTTGGTGTATTTACATAATGACCTTCTATTTCAAGATTATTAAATCTTATTTTACTTTTATAATCAAAAATATCTGCAATATGTTCCATAACATTAAATACTTTTACTTTTTTTCTTCCAGTAATATTAAGATATTCATTATCATATTTTTTATTCATTGATTTAATGCAGGCTAAACAGGCATCTTCTACGTGAATATATTTTCTCGCTGCATTTTTCTTTCCTTTATAGCTTAAAAGTCTAGTTTTCAAAAAATTATCAATCATATAATTGATACCATTATTTTTTCCTGCACTTGGCCCATATAGTGAACCAAATCTAAGAATTGTAAATTTCAATTTATACTTTTTCCAAAACTTTTCTATATAATCTTCTGCAGCTTTTTTACTCGAACCATAAAATCCACCTTGTTCACTATTCGCATAAATTGAACTTGCATGAATAAATTTTTTTACTTTAAAATCTTTTGAGCTTATTAAGGCTTTTATAGTTCCTACTATATTGATGTTTGCTGTTTCTAAAGGCTTATTTTTTGCAACATCAAGATCTGCTAAAGCTGCAAAGTTGAATACGTACTGCGACCCTTGTATTGCTTGTTTGAGTTTCTCCTCATTTAAAATACTGCCATTTATAAATTTTTGATTTTGTAATAATGGTTTTTTTACTTTTGTGTCTAAAATTACAACTTTATAATTTTTTTTTTTTGACAATAAATCACTTAATATTGATCCCAAAAAACCACTTCCTCCTAAGATTGTAATTTTTGTCTTTTTCATCCTATAATTGGTAAAATTTTTTCTTTAAAATTCCTCTCGAAATTTTTTTTAAAAATATATTTTTCAAAATTTATTTTTTCCATATTAATGATTTTTTTGAATATAGGTTCCAACTGATTTTCATCATCAACATAATAAACAGCTGCATTATTTATTGTAAATTTTTCTGATTGAATATGTTTATATCCTTTTTTTATATCAAATAATACCACTGGCACTCTTGAATTTAATGCATCTTCAATTGTGCTTGATGAGTAGCTTATCAAAATGGATGTTTTTTTTAATAGTATATCAATTGACTTATTGGAAAATTCTAAATTTTTAAAATTTTTTTTTAGTTTTTTCGTACAATTTTTAATTGTTGGATGGGGTTTTATAAATATTTTTAAACTACTTTTTTTTGCAATCTTATTTAATATCGATAGAACGGTCCAATACTCATAAAACATTTCCACACCTAAAAATTGCAAATTAAAAAAATCTTTTATCGTAGAAGCATGAAGCACATGCCCCTTATGCTTTTTTTTGTTTATTGAAGAAAAAACAATATTGCCAGTATTAATGGCTTTACCATTAATTTCATGGGTATTTAAAGAATTGAGCATTGTTTGAGACTGAATAGCAAAAAATTTACTCTCACCATTGAATACGGCCTCAGCTATAATTTTTTTATAGACTTTATCAAAAGCATCAAAAGACTGCGCAATAATTCCATGGGAAACACATAGAGAATTACACTTAATATCTTTATCTAAGATTGATCCATTAACACCTTTAACAATATTTGAGATAGTAAGAGAAAATGCATTTTGATTAATCATTTTTTTTAATGCAATTGATCGCTGTTCAACATCATTGAAATAATAATTTAGTTTACGGTAAAAAATGTTTAGTAACTCAGATAAATCATGGGAATTATAACGAAATGTAATTTTCTGAATATAATCTTTTAAATTTTTATTATCTCCATCTTGTATAAATTCAATTGGATTAAATCCTCTTAATCGATACAAATAACTTTTAATGAGATTTAAATTATTAAAAAATGGTATCCAAACATTTATTTTATTTTTTTTCAAAATATTCACAATTCTCTTAAAATTATATCCTGCATTACTTAGTAAAACATTTTTATTAAAAAAAATGTTGTTTTTAACAGGAGCATACCCCTCCAAATTCGGATAATCATTTTCTCCACTGAAATTTGAAAGTTTTCTTATACTTATTTTATTCTTAAATAAATTTTCAATGATTTCTGTCACTATGTTCCCATCGTTTATATTTCTATGAATATCTTTTTTTAAACCTGAGACAATTATGTTATTTATATCAAATTCTTTTTTTATCTTTTCTACTATCTCTAAAATTAAAATAATGCTATTGAATCGAAAACGAAGAAAAAAAATAATCTCTGATTTCAAACTATAATTTAAATCAAAGCAAAATTTTAAATTATCTGTAAATTCTTTTGAAATTTTTAAAGCTTTTTGATGAAATTCAGTTGAAATATTTTTTTTAAAATCAAATATTTCATAATTTTTTTCTTTACAAAAAAGAAATGTTTCAAGATTCAAAGGAACAAATAATATATTATTTGAATTCAACTTTGATATTAAAGCAATATCTTTAGAATTTTCAATAAAACAAATATCTTTTTGCATATTGTTTTAACTCAATAAAATCTTGGTATGTGTCTAGATCTAATGCTTCGTGTCGAGGAACATCAAAAAAAATTGGTTTCTTTCCTATCCTACATTTATATTTATTTAATGCAGTTTTGGTTATGCCATACAGACCCGTCGTTTCTTGAACTATAGGCTGGGCATCTTGGCTTCTTGGTAAAATCTTAGGAATGTAGTTAACTGGTTTGTTTTTAAACCAAAACCAAGAGTAAATTCTATTAACAGTTAATATGGAATCATTACTGTTATTTTTTAGAAGTTTAATGCAACTATTGATCGATTTAATCGATAATAGCGGAGCAGTTATAAAAATTTGAAAATACAAATCCGCTTTAACTAATTTTGAATGATAATTAAGAAGATCATTTCCATTTGCATTATCTTTAGATAGTTTTTTAATTCTATCAATTACAAAAATATTATTTTTGACACAAAACTTTTTTATAACATCGCTGTCAGTATCTACATATATCTCATCAAAATTTGATTTTTTGACTTTATTTAACACTATTTGATAAAGTGGAATATTGTGAATCTTTTTAAAGTTTTTCTTTTTTACTCTTTTTGAATTTGATTTGATCGGAATAATAGCAACTATTTTCATTTTACTTTAAATAATATAATTCTCTTTATTGTCTTTTGTTGAATTTTTTAAAAACCATTCTATTGTTCTTTCCAATCCAGCTATCAGTCCATTCTGACCTCTGTATTTAGGTTTCCAACCAGTTAAGTTAATTATTTTTCTATTGTTCGATTTGAGTAAATCAACTTCGCTTTTTTTTACTCTAAATCTAATTTTAGACTTTTTAATTTTAATTTTCTTGTTCATAATTTTAGCAATAAGAAATGCTAAATCACGTATTGATATTTCATAACTATTTCCAATATTATAAATCTCTCCGTATTTATTTTTTTTCAATATTTTTAAATATGCATCACATACATCGTCGACATAATTGAACTCCCTCTTAGGGTATAAATTTCCAAGAGAAATTTCGTTATTATTCGTTCTTAAAATTTGTTTGATTATAGTTGGAATTATTGCTCTTTCTGATTGTCTTGGTCCAAAAGTATTGAACGGTCTCAAAATTACAACCGGAGTATTAAACGAGTTAAAGTAAGAAAGAGCTAAATTGTCTGCTGCTATTTTACTTGCAGAATATGGCGATTGGGGCTTTAGGGGATGTTTCTCGTCAATAGGAGTATAGTCTGCTGAACCATAAACTTCACTCGTTGAAGTTATAATAAGTTTTTTATTTTTATTTTTTTTCACACTTTCTAAAACATTATAAGTGCCCTCAACATTTGTTTTAATATAAGCAAGTGGTGAAATATACGAATAAGGTATTCCAATTAAAGCTGCTAAGTGAATAATTATATCATTTTTCTCGATAGCCTTATTTACTGAATCATAATCTCTAATATCGCCAAAAATATAATTAATTTTATTTTTATACTTAGAATACTCTAAATTGCCGAGATTATAATTTGGGTTATATCTATCAAAAACTGTAACTTTAAAATTCTTTTTAAAGAAAGTCTCCGCTAAATGAGACCCAATAAATCCAGTTCCTCCAGTAATTAAAATTTTATCTTTCATTTTTTTAAAATAACTAAATTTTTTTTTTTTGTTTTAAAAAATTAAAACTCAAAAAGGCATGTTTATGCATATTTTCATGAAAATCAATATTTGAATGATATTTTGCTAAATATTTTTTAAATTTTGTTTTAAAAGTAGTTTGTAATTTTTTTTCTTTTGTAGAAATTTCCCAATTGTTTTTTTTTACTTTTAAAAACTCTTTTACGCACATTAAAATTTTATTTTTATTTAAATCAATAATCTTAATATTTTTTTTTCTGTATTGTGAGCTTCTAAAATACGAGTGTTTTATATAATCTTCAATACTCAAAAATATTTTTTTTTTCTTATCAAAAAGAATTTTGGGATGAGTGATGCTCCTAAAATGTGACGACCAGTCAGTTAAAGGTAAATGATTGACAAACAATATTGGTTTATTAAAAACTCTAGAAATTTGATCTAGGCCAGTACCGGTTGAAATACAAAATTCACAATTGGCCATCAGCCAAACATCCATTAAATCAGAACGGAATTTTGAAAAGGCATAATCTGAAAAATTTTTATGTTTTAAATTTAATTTTTTACTTTGTAGCTTTCCCATTCTTAAAATAAAATAATTTTTTTTTAATAAATATTTTATGCTTGGCATAAATTCTTGGACATTACTGTCTCTATAGCTATGATAAGAAGTATCCATATTTGCTAATTTTTTTTTCAAATACTTGCCGTCTCTAACTATCAAACATATAAATTTTTGTTTTTTTTTAAGTCCAATTTTATTAAGTGTTTCTTTTATAGTTTTAATTTCCTGTCTTGAGAAAGAAATAGATGGACTAAAATTTTTTTTAAAAATTTTAAAATTATCTCTGGTACTAAATAAATAATCTATATTTTCAAATTTTAGAAATCTGAAATATTTTTCAAGTATGTCTTGAGATTTTTGGAGAAAAAAAATAACTTTTTCATTAATTAAAAAAATTTTTTTGGCATAATGTTTATGTAAAAAAATATTTGATGGGTTTGAATTGTCAAAAGTTTTATTGGGAAAAACATCAATTATAAATTTGGATTTATCTTTTGTTAAATAAAGATACTGCTCCATTTCTGCAACTATATGGCCGATCCTATCTGGAAAATAATTTTTACACCATCTTATTCTGATGATCGGGCTAATAATCTTAATTAAAATAGTTATAGGAATAAAAAAAGTTATAATTATTATTTTTAAAATTCTTTTCATGTAATAATTTTAGAAACTTTATTTATAAAATAAGAGTCTAGATCTTTAGGTATATAAGAAAATTTTTTACAAAATTTTAGTCTAGCTTCTTGAACATCTTTATTTTTCCACCAACTTTCAACATCAAAAAATATGTTTTCGATATGTTTTTTTGCCTCTATGGGTTTATTGAATATTATTTTCACGTCCTCTAAATCTTTATAATAATTTAAAGATTCAGGAGTTAATTTAAATTTATTAAAATTAATTATTAAAATTGTCGGAAAATTATAAGCCAGACCCTCCAAAAAAGTTGTTGAGTCCAAAGTAGTAATAAGTAAACGAGATTTTTTTAATCTATCTTGAAAGGTTGTAGAGCAATTATCTATTAGTATGTCAGGAAATTTATTTTTCAATCTCTTATCGTATAAGTGATAATCTGTTTGTCTTTTTCTAAACCTCAAAATAAGATTTTTTTTTAACTCAATATCTAGTGACTCTATTAATTTTTCATGACTTGTCATATATTCTATCCATTCATTTCCTAAAGGAATTGTACTTTTAATACTGCCTGTGTAACCATAAGGAGGATATAAAGCATAAATAACCTTCCCATCTTTTTGAAAAAAGTTTTCATCATTTTTTTTACATCTAAAAAAACCCACACCCAATATATTTTTTTTAATGTCATCTTCTACACCAAATGACAATTCTTTAAATTTGAATTTTTTTATTAAGGTTCTTATAGTGCTAGTTTCCGCTGTAGCTGGACCACCGCCGGTTTGTGCTAAAATTATTTTTGACCCACCCATATAGTTTTTAGCAATCCATTCTAGTTGGCAAAAATTATTACCAAAAATTTCGTCATATAATAATATGCCAAAATTAAATTTAAAACTATTGTTGTAGTAACTATTGCTTTTTTGCACTTTTGTTAAATTTTCTATAAAACATTTTGGTAATATTTTAAAAATAAAAACTTTAGAAAATTTTTCAAAATTATTTGAAGGGTCAAAAAAGAAAAAAGACCTTAAAATATTTCTCGCTTTCAAGTCTGCTGGCTTTTTGGATTTTATATTTTTAATTTTAATAATACAATTTTTTTGTTTAAAAAAAGTATTTAATTTATTAAATAATTCCTGATCAATATCACTTTGTATATAATTAAATTTCTTTCCTTTGATAGATAGTAAATTAAAGTAATTTTTTATTTTATTTAAAAATAGCTTAAAAATATAAAAAAAATTTTTCATTTTTACCTTTTTTAAAATAAATAAAATTTTTTCTATTTTAAAAGGGCTTTGTAAAAAATTATCAACTGTTTTTTTTTGATTTTTATATTTATTAAATTTTATATTTTGAGTCTCTAAAATGTTTTGATAAATAATTTGATTGAAATTATCTGTTTGAATTAAATTATAAAAACTGCCAGGGTCAAATGCTATAAAATCTTCATTTCTATTTTCGATAAATTTACAATCTTCTATAATGTATTTCTCTTTTAAATCTTCAATTTGTAACCATCTTTCATATAATAAAGTTAAAGTAACAAAAACCGTTGGGCGTAAGTATATACTCCAATACTTATCATTATTTTTAAAATTAAAAAATTTACTCAATGCTTCGCCAATTTTTTTGTAAAAATTTTCTTCTAATAAAGATAAATATTTAATGTCAGTGAATAATTTATCTTTATCAGACCAAATTGTTTCAATTTTTTCTATAGTTGCATCTGGATTTTTTTCTTTTAAGTACTCAAAATCTTTATTGCCCAAAAATACTATTATACCTTTATAATTTTCTGGATAAGTTGATCTTATAGGAGTCAAAATAAGATAAATTTTTTTTTTATTCATTTAGAGTTTTTAAATAAATTAATTTTTTTATTTTCTACTTTATAAATTTCATCGCATTCATTAAGGGTGCTCATACGATGTGAAACAATAATTACGCTTATATTTGAAATTTTTTTAATTGAATCTAGAATTTTTATTTCGGTATCAAGATCTAAAGCATTTAAAGACTCGTCTAGAATTAATATTTCAGGATTTTTATAAAGAGCTCTTGCGATACCAATTCTTTGACGTTGTCCGCCTGATAATGATAATCCTTTTTCACCAATTATTTTGTTCTTTTTTTCTTTAAATGAATTAATTATTCCAGATAAACCTGAAGCTTCAATTGCAAAATCAATTTTTTCATTATTAATTTGATTTGGAAGCTCTCCAAATGCAATATTTTTCTCAAATGAACCATCAAATAAATATGTATTTTGTGGCACATATCCAATTTTTGATTGCCAATTAGAGTCTAATTTATCAATATTTTTGTCATCAACACTAATTGAACCAGAGTAATTTTTATATAGACCACAAATTAAGTCTAGCAAAGTACTTTTGCCAGCTCCTGATTGGCCAAAAACTCCAATGGTTTTACCCTTAACAATTTTAAAATTTAAATTTTCTAAAACATTAGATTTATCAGTGTAGCCAAAAGTAAGATTTTTAATTTCAATTTTATTTTTAAAAATTATATCCTTTTTTTTAAAATTTCTTTTTATAAAATTATTGTCTTTTGTCTCAATAAACACTGTATTAATAGCTGGTATTGAAATTTTTAACTTTTGAATTGTAGTTATTATTCTATTTAAACCTGGTAATAATTTATAACCTGCGGCAGCATAAACCGTTAAAATAATAATTATTTCCTCAAAATTATTTTCAAATACAACACCGAAGAGAACGAATACCAAAACAGCTAGCAACATCAAATATTCAAAAACATTTTTTGGTAATATTTGTAAAATGTCAGTAGACCAACTAATTAAGCTTATCTTCTTATACGTATCAAGATACTGATTAATAAAATAACTAAATTTATTATATATATTTATCTCTTTAACAGCTCCGAATGCTTCTCTAGCAAATTGAAAGTTTTTTCCCTTATATAATTGCCTATCTTTTCCTAATTTTATCGCTTTATTTTTTGTAAGCTGAAGAAAAATTAAAGCAGAAATTGAAAAAAGAATTATAGTGAATAATGTAACTTGAAAATTAAATAAAAATAAAAAAAATAAAATAAAAATAAATAAAATTATTTCATTTAAAAGAATAAACAATGAATCAGCACTACTTGCAAATATATCTATTTCTGAAGTACAATTTCTAATTAATATTGAGCTATTTTCTTTAATAAAGAAATTATAAGGCTTGTTTAAATAATTTGAGAATATCTTGTTAGCTAGATTGTTGATTAAATTAAATCTAAATTTCCCTCTATAGTATACAAAAAAAACTGATATAAAAGTTTTTAAAGTGATAACTAAGAAAAAAATGCATAATAAAATTAAAATTAAATTTTTTTCTCCGATTGAAGATAAAGAGTCAGCCCAAAAAACATTTTCAAAGTTATAAAAATAATTTGCGATCGAGCTTGATGAGCTTTGATCAATTAATGATGTAACTAGAGGAACAATCATTCCAATTGTTAAAGTTTCTAAAAATGAACTAATAAACATCAAAAATAACAAAAATGATACATAGTCATTTTTATTTTTCTTAGTTACAGAAATAATTTTTTTTATATATTCCATTTTTTAAATCAGCTTTAATTTTAATTGAAAGCGGTTTACCGATTTTTAATTTGATAAACCAAAAATGTAGTGGGATAAGTCATCAAATCCTGTATGCAAAACTTCATCGTTCATTGAGAACATGTAGACACATTTAAAGTGTATTTTTAAAAAATCTCTTAATTGCTTTTTTGTTTTGCAATTAACATGTTCTTTTTTTGCTAATTTGGATGCATATTTTTGACTTTGTAAAGAAGGCATTCCAATAATTAATGAACCATTTTTTTTTAATGATTTTTTTAGATTTATAATAAAATTTTTTTCATTTTTTTTTTCTATATGCTCAAGCACATCAAGAGCAAATATGCCATCAAATTTTTTATTTAGAGGTTTTTTTACAAAATTATTAATTTCAAATTTAATATTTTTAAAATTGTAATTTTTGTTGAACAAAAATTTTTTTTTGTTGTGAATGTCTGTTAAGGTAAGAGATTTAAAATTATCTTTTAAACTTAAAGATTTAAAACCATCTCCTGCACCAACCTCTAGGACAGAGTCAAAACCTTCAAACATTTTACCCACAAACTTATATCTGCTCAATGTAATTCCCAGTCTCTTTGGATCGTTTATAAAATCTTTAGATGTAATATTTCCTAATTTGATTAATTTTTTTTTCATATTAATTTTATATGTTTCATTGTTTCGATATTAAAATATTTTTTACTATTAAGTGAATCTGGAAGAAGCCCTTTTTTAAAAGCTTTTTTCAAATCTACTATTGCATCATCGATATTTTTTTTTGGCACAAATCCTAGTTCATTTTTAATTTTTTCTGATGAAATATGATATGAACGATTATCATTAGTAGGAACCGAAAGAAGCTTGACATCATCACCGATAATTTTTTTTACTTTTTTTCCTATCTCTAACACAGGATAGTTGTCATATCCGACATTGTAAATTTTTTTATTGATCACCTTTGCTTCCGATTGAATCATTAGCTCATAGGATTTTACCATATCGTCTATATGTATATTAGGTCTTAATTGCATTCCTCCAAATACAGTAATTTCTCTCTTGTTATAGGCTAGATTTGTGAGAATATTCACTACAACATCAAGTCTTTGTCTCACAGAGTAACCGCAGACGGTTGCAGGTCGGATTACTGTAGTGCAGAAATCAAAAGATGAATATTTTAGTAAAATTTTTTCACATTCCATTTTAAATTTTGAATAATCTGTTAATGGTTTTAGCTCGACTCCTTCATGTACATTCTTTTCATTGCTTATTCCATAAACAGATGAAGAAGATGCGTAAATGAATTTTTTAATATTATTTTTTTTTGCTTGAACTACTAGAGGCTCAAAAGAGTTTAAATTAATTGATTTACCTAATTTTGGATTAAGTTCAAAACTTGGATCATTCGAAATACAGGCTAGATGAATAAGTATATCATGGCCAGGTAAAGTCTTATTTAATAAACTTAAATCTCTAATATCGCCTACAATTGAATTAATATTTTTTTGGTTTTTAAAAATATCCTGTTCATAAATGAAAAGATCCAAAACAGTTACCTTGTAGCCTTTTTTAGCAAGATACAAGGATAGCATCGCACCAACATAGCCTGCTCCACCTGTAATATAAATCTTAGGAAGTTTTTTCATTATTTTAATAAATGTTGAATTGACTTTAAAAAAATATCTTTAGTAATTGTATTTTTGTTTCCAAAATTTTTTACTGACTCAGCTGCCGCTAATGAACCAAGAAATAAAGATAAATTTCTATCTTTACTTTTAGTCAATGTAATCGAGCTTTGAGTTAACATTGTATCCCCCGAACCAATTTTATCTAAAATTTTATCGGCAAATGCAGGACAATTATAAAATTTTTTCTTTTGAGTGTTATAAAGTGTTGCTCCTAAAGATCCTCTAGTTACAACTAAATCTTTTATATTTTGTTCCCTGCAAAATTTTCTTATTAAAAAATTTAATTCACCATTTCTATCACGAAGCTCGTGTCTTAATTCTTTTTCATTTATGATTACAAAATCTATATTTTTATAATTTTTTAAACTATGATAACCTATATTATTCGCATTTATTTGAGCATTGAGTGCAACAAATTTTTTAAAATTACTTATTTTTTTTGAAATTTTTTTAGATATAAACCCGTGTCCATAATCCGAAACAACAACGAAGTCAGATTTATTCTTTAAAGTTTCTAGCTTTTTATTTAAACTACTTTCTTGTTTTGAGTCTAAAACATCATCATTGATTTTATATATTCCAAATAACTTAGTTTTACTCAATAAATCAAGATATCTCTTTTTGACTATTGTCGGAGATTTCTTTTTTTTTATAAAACTAATTGATACATTTTTTGGTAATTTTTTTTTAATATCTTTAATAAATTCAGAATTTTGGCCAAGCATGGTTAAGAGATAAACTTTTTTACAAAATTGTGCCAAATTTGCCGCAATAGCAACTGCACCACCTAAATATTGCTCAGTTTTTATATCTCTTAAAACCAAATTAGGTTCTTTTCCTGATTTTCCAATCGCTTCTGTAAAATTATATTGATCAACAATTGTTTCTCCGACTACAAGCGCTGTCGACTTCTTGTGTTCGTTAATCAATTTTTGTATCCTATCAAAAGAAAAATTTTTCTTTATTTTGTTTATAAATTTTTCCTGATCATTTGAAAAATTTGTAAAAAATTTGTTTAACAACATGCTCGAACTTGAGGTAATTCCTTGGGTAAAATAAATAGTTCCTTTATTTTTTCTTAATACATTGATTTCATTCTTAATTTCACCGGTTAGATCATTAGAGCTGAACTTGTATTCTTTTCCTTTAATATAAAAATTTGGTTTAATAATATTAAGATTTTTGATAGCTGATTTAGAATTGCTTAAACAAACATAATCAACATCCTTTAAAGCGGCTATAGATTGCATTCTAAGATTTTGATTGAAGGCCGGTCTGTTTGGACCCTTATTAACAAATTCATCTGCTGTAACTGAAACTATTAAAACATCTGCTATTTTTTTTGCTTGTTCAAAATGTTTTATATGTCCGATGTGTAGAATATCAAAAACCCCATGACACATTCCAATTTTTTTATTTTTAAGTTGATTTTTAAATATGGATTTATAGTTATTTAAATTAATGATTTTATTCATTATTTTGAGTTTTCAATAATTTTTTTTATTTTTCTTTTAAATAGTTGATTTCCTGGATCAAATTTTATTTTATTTTTTTTCAACTTAATTGAATTTAACCAAGTTTTTTTTTTTAAGCTATATATTTTTTTTAGTTTGTAAAAAATCTTCTTTTTATCAATTTTTCTTTGTATAAATATTTCTTCATTTCTAGGCAAATAAGGATAAACTCCTCCCTCTTGTTCTTTTAAAAGAACAAATAATATTTTTTGCCCTCTTGATAGCAATTCAATTCCTAAATTAGAACTTATACAGACTTTAACTTCTGATTTAGATGCAAAATCGTAAGAGTCTAATGGTGAAATATTGAAATTGTTTCCAATCATTTTACCATAATATTCGAGTTCTTCTTTTTTATTTATTTTTTTATCTTTTCTATTTGATCTTAAAGCTATATTGAATTTTTTGTTATTAAGCTTACAAAATTCATAAAGAATTTTAATAAACTTTTTTTCAATTTTATAATAATTTTTACTATATGGATATCTTGGATTAAATTCTGAAATATATAATAATGTATTTTTTTCCTCTCGAAGTATTTTGCTTTTAACCTCATTATTTTTTAAAGATCCAATTATAAATATATTAGATTTTTTAAAGTCTAAGGAAATTTTATCATTTTGATGATAAACAAAAAAATAATCAACTGGACTTTTGATTTTTTTTTTTTTAAACCTACCTAAAACATCTTGAAACTTTAAATTTCTAGAATAAGTAAATTGATATATTACGATTTTAATTTCTGGACATAGATACTTGCACTCTACTCCACGTTTATTAATATGATGAGAAATAGCTAATTTTGGTGAATACATTCTATACAAATTTTGTTTATAAGTTTCTCTTAAACTTAGAGAATTTTTTTCAAAAATATATTTAATTATTGTCTTAAATGCACAAAAAATATTTATTGAATTATAATTAATTAATTCATAACTTTGATCTTTAAAATTAATATTAGAATATCCATCGTCTAAAACAATAATATCTTTATGGCTTATGTGCCTGAAATTAAACTTCATGCTTTAATTTTAGAAAATTATTTTTAAAATATTAAGATAGATTGGTTAAGTAGCGGTCCATCCACCATCAACCAATATATTAGAACCAGTGATATAACTTGATGCGTCAGAGCTTAAAAATAGAGCAACACTAGCTATCTCGGATACTTCTGCCATTCTTTTTAAAGGCGTATTATCAGAATATTTTTTTATAAATTTTTTATTTGGACTAATTATCTTAGAGTTTTTTCTTTGTATTACCCCGCCAGCATTTATAGTGTTAATTTTGATATTATGCTTGCCAAACAGTACTGCCATTTGTTTTGTAAAAGTCTGGAGACCTCCTTTTATAAAGCTATAAATTATGTTGCTTGGATTCATGCCTTTTATTTTTTTATATAAATCAGGATTCTGGCTTACCACACCATAAATAGAGCCGATGTTAATAATCTTTCCATGAATTTTTTTCATTTTCATTTGCTCGGCAACTAATTTAGTAATCCAAACATGTGATATTGACCATTTTTCAATATGATAAAGAAAACTTGTTAACTTGATTTTTTCAATCGAACTTTTGCTCCAAGATGAATTTTTTGGGTAAGAGGCATTTATAAAGACATCGGGAGAACCATAATGTTTAAAAATTCTTTTGAATTCACTCTCAAAATTTTTTTTTCTGTAATCAAATTTGATAAATTTTAAATTTTTATTTCTAGTATCTTCTTTAAGATCTAAAACTTTTACTGAGGCTCCATATTGAAATAAAACTTTAGATATCTCTTTTCCTAGTAGCCCAGAACCACCTAGCACATATGCATTTTTATTTTCTAGATTAAATAATTTTTTATAGTTATTTTCTGGTTTAAATTTTGTCATATTTGAATTTTAATTATTTGGAGATTTCCTATATAAATATTCATTAAGTTTAAAATCAACAATATTATCAATATCAATTGAGCTTATTATTGGCATTTTATAGTAAAGTGTTTTGGGGTTTATTATATTTTTTAGTTTAAAAAATCCTTCCCTGTTCCATGCATAAATTGAAGCGTTCATATCAAAAATTTTAGGTGCCAATTGTCTTGAGGTAATATTCTTTTTTGAAGATATAACAATACTTAGTTTTTTATTTTTGATTTTAATCATATTATAATATGGATTTTTTTTAGACTCACATAAAGTAATCAGGTTACTAGGTTTTTTTCTTTTTTTTAAAATTTTAAAACAATTGTGAATATCTTGAATTGTTCTGATAGGTGAAGTTACATCTAAATCAAAAATAAAATCGTACTTTTCTTTAAAGTGTTTCTCAGATCTTAATATTAAGTCTTTTATTGCTTTTTTTTTGGGACATTTATCATCTGATAATTTTTTAGATCGTCTCAAGGCTAAATCTACACCAAATGTTCTAGCAATTTTTAAAATTTTGCTTGAGTCTGAAGAACAAATTATTTTAGAAAATAATTTAGACTTTTTTGCTTGATTGATAGTATACCAAATAAGAGGACGGCCATTGAATTTTTTTACATTTTTATTTTTTACACCTTTTGAATTTCCTCGTGCACAAATTGAACATAAAATTTTCATAATTAATTTAAATTTTTTAAGATCTTATTTATTTTAACTCCCTCTAAATAACTACATGCAAACTTATTTTTACTAAATAAAATATTTTTATGCATATCTAAAAACATATTGTTTCTCGAAATTTTCTTTAAATTAATTATTTTTTTTGAATTTTCATTAAATTTAGTAATTTTTTGTTTTATTAAGTCTATTTCATAAGTTGTATCATTTTGATCAATTGTTATAAGTCTTAGATTTTGCTTGGAGAAAAAATTGAATTCAAAATTAATAATTGCATTTTTAATTTTACCAAAGAAAAATAAGAAATCTTTACTTTTGATTTTTAAATTTGACAATTTTTTATGATAGCTAAATTTTTTTTTAAGTTTACCAAAAACCCAGGTCAACAAATCAATCTCATGGCTATAATCAAAAAGCACTCCGCCTCCTACTTTTGCTGCACTAGCTGACCTTGAGTAGTGTATATTTTTTCTCCAAATCTTTAAATTTGAGTGTGAGACAATAGATATTTTTTTTATTTTATTAATAAAAAAATTTTTTTTTATAAATAAAAACATTGGAGTAAATCTCATGCAGTAACCTACAAATATTTTATTTTTTATTGCATTTAGTTTTAGGTTTTTACTAAATAATGGTTTTTCAACTAAAATAATTTTTTTACTTATTATTTTATTTATCTGATTTAAAGTTTGAAAGTGTTCATGTGTTTTATTTGCAATGATTATATAATCTATATCTTTTAAATTTTCATAATCTAATCTTTTAATTTTATTAAAATTATGATTGGATAATTTTGAAAAAATATAAACATTTTTTACAAATTTTTGTTTTTTTAGAATCTTTGCATGTCTTCTTCCAATAGATCCGAAGCCGACAATGAGAACATTTAATTTATCAGTCATGGGAATTAATTCTATTTGATATCTTTTTAATTTTTTGTATTTATTTTAATCTATTATAATTCTCTTTATTTCCAATATCATTCCATTTCTCATGAATTGGAAAAGCTGTGACTTTTAATTTCTTTTTCATTAATATTGAAAACAATTCGGTCATATCCATTTTTTTATTTTTTTTAATATATTTTAAAGTTTTTGAACTCAATATGTATATGCCAGCATTTACCATGGAATAATCTAAAGGTTTTTCTTCTAGATTAATTATTTTGCTTTGAATATTCTTGATAACACCAAATTCGATTTGATTTAAAACCATTTTAACAGCCATTGTAGCATCAGATTTATGTTCTTTGTAAAATTGCAATAGATCCCTAAATTTTACATCTGTAATAACATCTCCATTGATAACAACTATTGGATTTTTGTTATTTTTAATTAAACCTAGAGAACCAGCGGTTCCTAATATCTTTTTTTCTTCAATAAATCTAATGTTTAATTTTTTTTTTAAAGGAGTTTTATTTACAAATTCTCTTATTTTATGACCAAGATAGTTTACAGAAATATATATTTCTTTAAATCCTTCATCAGATGCTTTTTCTAAAATGTGTTGAATAATTGCTTTTCCTTTTATCTTTAGTAATGATTTAGGAGTATTTTTTGTTAAAGGCAGCATTCTTTTGCCTTTTCCGCCTGACATAATTATCAGTGGATTTACAATACTCTTTTTAAAAACATCGTCCCATCTTACAAGTCCAGTTACAATTCTTTTTTGATTCACAATTGGTAAGCTTGTAATTTTGTGAGAGTTCATTAATTCTAGAATTCTATTCCTACTCGTATTCTTTTTAATTAATATAGGTTTTTTGTTCATTATTTTTTTTATGGGATCCGTCAACTTGACCTTGCTTAAAATTGCCCTACGAAGATCTCCGTCATTCAAAATTCCAGTTATCTTTTTGTTTTTGTTAATAACTAAACTAATTTGCATACCATGAGCATCTAATGATTTTATCGCATCCAAAATAGATTTATTCTCTAAAATTAAGGTTCTTTTCCAAAGATTCTTTCTCATAAAAAAATTTATTTTAGATACTTAAACCAATCTTTTGTTGCTATATGAATTTTTTTTTTAGTCCAAAGCGGTGCTTTTTTCCATATCTGTATATTGTTCAATAAAATTTTAACTCCCTCTCTAATTGTAAATTTGGGTTTCCAATTAAAATCTTTTTTAAATTTTTCAATATTTGCTTGAGAACGTGATGGTTCCCCCGGTCTTGAAGGAATTTTAATTTGTTTTGTGCTTATTAAATTTGCAATATATTTTACAGAAGTCTCTTTTCCACTACCAAGATTGTAAATTTTGTTAACATGTTTGCTAGTTGCTGCTTTTATAAGTCCTTTAACAAGATCTGCCACATATATAAAATCTCTACTTTGCTTTCCGTTGCCAACAATAGTAAGAGGGTAATTGTTTATCATTTGAGAGAGAAAAACACCGAACATAGCTCCGTAAGCCCCGGATGTTCTTGATCTTGGGCCATAAACATTAAAAAACCTTATTGATAAATTTGGCATTTTGTAAATTTTTGCCCAATGCATAACTAATTGTTCGCCTAAATACTTTGATAAAGCATATGGATATTTAGGATCTATTCTTGAGTTCTCATTTGTAGGAAATTTACTCGGTATTCCATAACAACTTGCCGATGCAGCATAAATAAATTTTTTAATTTTTTTATTTCTAAATAATTCAAGTATATTTAATGTGCCTTTCACATTGGTGTCCATATATTCCATCGGTTTTTGTATACTTGGAACGATGTCAGCAAGACCTGCTAAGTGAAAAACCCAATCAATATTTTTTGACAATTTGGAATTTTTAAGCTTTGAAAAGTCTCTTATATCAATTTTCTTAAATCTTATTTTTTTTTGGAAATTTTTTAAATTTTTTTTATTACCTGTTGAAAAATTATCAATACCGACCACATCATGGCCTTGAGCAATTAATTCATCAACTAAATTACTTCCAATAAAACCAGCAGCGCCAGTAACCAAACATCTCATTATTCAATTTCTCCACCACTCAAGTCAATTATTGAGCCAGATGTGTAGGTAGAAAACTCAGAAGCTAAAGTGAGGATGTAGGGTATAATCTCCTCATATTTTGCAAACCTCTTCATTGAGAAATTATTTGTAAGATATTTCTTAACTTTTTTTGAATTTTTTTTTAATTCTTTATGCCAATATTTATTTTTGGTTGCTATCGGTCCTGGCATTATTCCATTAAAGATAATATTCTTATTTCCATACACTTTTGACATATTCTTTATATATGAATTTAGATATGCTTTTGATGCAGAATACGCGATCTTGTTATGTGAGGGTTTTGCTAATTTGCTTGCATATGACGAAATATGGATAAATCTAGCGTAATTAGAATTTTTTAAATGATCTAGAGCTGTCATGTTGATTTCTAAAGCTATACCACAATTAAATCTCCATACTTTTTTCCAATCATCTATTTTAGTAGGAGGATTTTTAATTCCAAGACCACCGCCAACACAATTGACAATTATCTGATGAGTGCCATAATTCTTAAAAATTTTCTTTATCACTTTAGTTGGATTGCCTTTGGGTAATAAATTTATCGCAAGATAATTATTTCCAGAATTTATTTTATTTAAATTAGCTACGATATTTCTCAATAATTTTGAGTTTCTTGCTACTAATGTAACACTACATCCTTGTTCAGCCAAAGCATAGGAAACTTTTTCTCCAATACCTTTACTTGCACCGATTATAATAGCTTTTTTTCCTTCTAGGCCTAAATCTATCATTTCTTAAATATTTTATTTATTTCTTTTTTTATTCTTTCAAAACTTGGAGATAAATTATCTTTTGAGTAAGAAAATCCTGCGGAGCGGTCCTCTAGACCTAGAACATAAACTGTTTTCTTAGATCTTTTATGAAGTTCATAAGCCAAGGTTTTTGCACTACCGTTTACATAATCATCATCAAGTAACAAGCCTCCATATTTAGATTTTTTTAAAGTATCTATCCATCTTTTTTTTATTAAAAATGGTTTAATCCAAAAAATATTTGCAACTGAAATTTTTATATTTATACTTAAGTAATAATTTCTAATTTTATAAGCTTGAAATCTTGTTATAGAAATGGCGAAAATAATTAGATCAGTTTTTTCGTCTAATTTATCTAAAAGTTCTTTACTATTACTGTAGCTTTTGGAGTGTTCAGACAAGTACAAAACATCGTCATTCTTGATAAAGTAATTATAAGCTTTTTTATATTCATTCGGTGTCATTGGGCTTACTATTTTTACTCCAGGCATTCTTAGATAAATTGAATGGTGAGAAGATCCTGTGACCGGGCCGATAGAGCCTTCCATTCCAATACTTCTGATTAATATTGGACAGGGTATATTCCAGATTTCCTTGGATTTACAAGCATAATTAATAATAATTGGTGCATTGAACCAGTTTAGGCCTTGAAACCTTATGATATAAATTGGCTTTTCAATTAAACCTGCGCCCACAACTATTCCGCCATTTGCTACATCTGCCATACTTAAATCAACTAAGCCATCTTTTTCCTTTAAATTTGGCACGGTTCCTTCTATCCAATCTACTGCGTTTAGACATTGGCCATAAACTTTTCCGATTTTTTTTCTCACATGAGATTTAGTTGTTTCTTTTATTACTTCTCTAAGTGTTTTTGCCATAAATTTTCAACCTTTTTTTTATTACTCAAATCAATTTTTTTTGCAGGAGTTCCAAGCCTCTTAATTTCAATATTGTATCTATCATTTTTCTGTATTTTAAATTCACCTCCTCTATGTTCATTTACTCTATTTGTAAAAATATTTAAAAGTAAAGGCTCTTTAAAAAAATACTTTGATTTTGATTTTATTTGAATAGGGCAATCCTTTAAATCATAAGATCTTATCTTAAAAGATTTTGCAACATCTTTGATTTCCCAGTTTCTTCTAACAGCTTTTTCTGTAAGAATAGAAAAATTATTATCCTCAATTACAAATATTAATGGTAATTTTTTTTTAGATGCCCAACCCATTGCTCCTAAAACATAATCTTCTTCCACAGCTGCATCTCCTAAAAAAATTATAGTTGGTTTTCTTGATGCGAAGCAAGCTCCAACTCCAATAGGTCCATTGGATCCCATAAGACCGTCATGACCATACATATTTATTGATTCATTGCCGACAGATGCAGACCCAGTAAAACCTTTATTAATACCAGAATTATAACCTAGCAATTCATCAATTAATAAATTCATTTTTCCGCCAAAAGATAAATATATCGAATGACATCTATGCTGGCCAAAAAGCAAGGGTTTAATTTTTTTTATCTTACAGATTTCTGATAATGAAGAAGATATAAATTCTTGTCCTGTAGATAAATAAGTAGGAATATATATTTTTCCAGAATTAATGTACTTTGAAGCGAACAACTCAAAGTTCCTACATATCGAAGCTTTTTTAAAAACTTCCAATCTATAATTCATAGTTTATTTTTTTGTAACTTTTAACAATGTGATTGATTTATCTATTTTATAAAAATTAGAAAACTTTTTTAATACTGAAGCAGTGAGAGTATCTCCATATTTTAAAAGTTTTTTCTTTTTACTATTAATTATATTACCGCTTAAGACTGCAAAGATTGTGCCGCTCTTTTCTTTTAAAATTTTACCAAAATTTTTATAAGTTTCGATTGAATATTTTATCTTGTTATGTAAGTAAATTTTTTTCTTATATCTTTTTAAATTTGAAAATTTTAATAATTTACTTTTATCTATTTTGATCGTTTTTGTCTCATAATTCTTATTAACCCTGCCGTATTTATCATCATACCTTACAAGATCATTTTTATCTGCTGGTGTTTCAAACTCTAAAGCATGCATTGGTGTTTTTGAAACACATTTAATAGAGTGAAATAATCTCGGGTGAATAGTTATTTTTGAAATAGGTTTAAAAACTCTTGAGGTTTTATTTACAAGACCTAGATTTAATTTAGCTTTTCCTTGGACAACAATAAATCCAGTCTTTTTATTAGTATGACAGTGTAAAGAAGTTTTTTTTCCAGGTTTAATTTCTAAAAAAGTTACTGATAATATTTTTTTAATTCTTAAAACTACATATTCAAATCCCCAAGGCTTAACAATTACCTTGTTGTCAAAATAAGCTTCTTTGATTTTCATTTAAAAAAGTTAAGAGTAGTGGCCATCCAAGGGCCCATATCTTTATAATGTGCAGTTGTAACAATTTTACTATCAACAACAGATGGCATATCTGTATATATGGCACCAGCGTTTGTAATGTCGTCCTCCAGACTATAATACCCTGCTATTTTCTTTCCTTTAATAATTTTAGCAGAAATTAGCAATTGAACACCACTGCAAATACAAGCGATTACTTTATCCAGTTTGTGAAACTCAGAAATGAATTTAATTAGCTTTTTTTCTTGCCTTATTTTTTCCATCGCTTTTACCCCACCCGGTAAAACTAGTAAGTCATAATCATTCGGCTTGACTTCATTTATATCTTTTACCCCATGAGTTTTATTCGGAGGAAGAGTTGTCCCTAATATCCCTTTAACTGGTTTGCCGCCAATTAGGCATACTTCGACATTACTATTTGCTTCTAATAGTCTGTAATAAGGATATATAAACTCATGGTCTTGAGCTAAAGCACCTGAAATAATTATTGAAGAAAATTTTTTCATTAAAATCTAATTAATACACGTCCTGAGTTATGCATATTTTTAAATATTTGTATACCTTTATTAATTTTTTTAAAATTCAAAGTTTTAAAAATTATTTTACCTAAGTTAATTTTTTTTTTCTTATCTAATTCTATGAATTTATTTATATCTCTGTCTGGATTTGCACCACCACCTAAAGATCCTTGAATTACTTGATCATGCATAACGTTCCAGGCATTCGCTCTAAAATTAATTTTTCTTTTTGGTACTCCCATCATATAAAAATTTCCAGGATGTTCTAAAAGATTTAAACTAAAATTTATAGCCTTTATGCTCCCAGTTGTGACAACTATTTTATTAAATCTCATTTTTTTTATTTGTCTTATATGATTTGATTTTAAGAAATTAAAAACATTATCAGCACCAAATCTTTTAGCTTTTAACAATGCGTCCCTATTTATGTCAACTGCACTAATTGATTTTATTTTAAAAAGTTTTGAACTCTGAATTACTACCTGTCCCAATCCGCCAACGCCTACTACTAATAATTTGTCTTTAGCTTTTAATTTTAATTTATTAAAAACCAAACTTAATGATGTTGTTGCACAACATCCAAAGAGTGCCGCTTTTTTCAGTGAATAGTTTGATTTTATTTTTGTTATTCTATTTTCAGATACAATTGCTAGTTCATTAAATGTGGTTACCCATCCAGCATTAACTTTTTTTTTGTTATTAAAATATTTTGGAGTTTCGCTTTGTATTCCTGAACCTTTAATCCAGTGTAATATGACTTTATCTTTTGGTCTCACTTTTTTGACGCCCGGACCTGTTTTTAATACAATTCCACTACCTTCATGGCCTAAACAGTGAGGTAAAAATTTATCTTTACCCCCTATTCCCTCAATTTCATCAATTTGTTTTCCACAAATTCCTGAATATTTTAATTTAACTAAAATTTGACCTCTTTTTAAATTGTCTTTTAATTTTAAAGAGATTATTTTTAGAGCTGTATTATTTTTAAAAAGAACAGCGGCTTTGAAACTTAATTCTTTCATTTAGCTAAATTTAAATTGAAAACTTTTTTTAAATTTTGAGGAGTTTATATCTTGTTCAAGTGGATTTACATTACCTTCTACTGCTTGAATATAATCTTTGAACTCAATTTTACTTTTTTTACAAATTTCTACCAATCTTTCATAATAAGATTTTAAAGGACTAGAGAGATTATAAGTACCATAATTTTCTGATGTAAGTAGCATTTCATAAACTTTAATCAGTTCGTCCAATTTTAAAAAGCATCTTTTTACATTCGAAAATATCTCAACTGTTTTTTTTGTTTTAACCTGATCTACTGAATGATCTAAAAAAGATCCTATGCCGCTCATTTTTGTGGATTGATCATGTCCTCCATAAGCATGTACAACTGGCTGCCTAAATATAAAATGTTTTTTTGTGTAATTTCTTATTAATGCTTCACACTCTAGTTTAAGTTTGCCGTGAATACTAGGTGGGTTTAGCTTGGTATTTTCGTCGGGATAATTCAAACCCTCAAAAATTTTATCTGTTGATGGAAAAAAAATTTTTGTTTTATCGTCTAAAAACATTAAAAGCTTTGATGTTAGATCTACATTATATTTTCTTGCAAAATCAGGATTTTTCTCATTTCTAGGAGGGCCAGCATATGCTGCTAAATGAAAAATAAAAGCTGGGTTAATTTTTTCAATAATATTTTCTGATTTACTTATATCAATTAAGTTAAACTCAATTAAATCTTTGTTGTCTCTTAAAAAATCAAAATCTATTCCATAAACTTTATATTTCTTCTTTTTTAAAAACGTAAATAATGCTGAGCCAATAAAGCCGCCTGCACCAGTAATTAAAATATTTTTATCGAAATTCATTAGGCTCTCTTTTGCATTTCTCTATTTTTGATTTCGTCACTTACAGGATTAGTTAATCCTACCCACCAACGGGATGCAAAAAAATGATTATTTTTAGAAATTACTTTTTGCACTCCATGTTTTAAAGAATGATAAAAGAGCGCCATATCCCCAGCGCCAATATTTTTTTCAACATTTCTCTTCTTATTCTTAACTAAAAAAAATAATCCCCCTTTTTCAAAATGTTTTCCGAGCTCGCTAAAATGAATACCAGAGACTATTCTTAATGATCTAGGATCAGTATGCGCTTCTAGGTAACCAGTGTTGTTAGGGTATTTTCTAATTAATATTCTATCAATTTGTCCATCTTTTGGTTTGTTTTTTTCAAACTCTTTATATTTAAGCCCTGATAACAATTTAAGTATTCTCCAGGTTGAATTAAAAAATTTAAATAAATCTAGTTTTTCTTTTTTTCTATTCCATGGAAAAAAATAAAAGTCATGCCTATTTGAGTCCAAAGCATATTTAGAGCTTTCTTTTGGGCCTATCATTCTATGAAAATTTGGGCATCCTTGCAAAGTCTTAAAGAAGCTTGATTTTTTTTTAGATTTTATTTTTTTTAAATAATTTTTAATTGAATTAATCTCATTTGTTTTGAATAAATTTTTTATAATAATTAAATTTCCATTATAAAGATTTTTTTGAATAAACATTAACTCATTTTTATTTGATTTTCTAAAAGCGTCTTTAAATTTCACTGCTTCCAAATAGCGAATGTTCTTTAACTCTTTTGCTGGTGTTGAATTTTTTTCAAGCTTTTTCCAGTTTGATTTTAAAATTTTTTGGGTTTTAATTGCCCAATGCTCCGCACTTCGATTTTTTCTATCGTTCAAATCTTCTAACATAAATTTTACCTTTATTAATTTTAAAGAGGTTGAAATAAATTATTGTTATTATTTTTTATCACCAATTTAAAACCATCAATAAAAACACATAAAAATTTTTCTTTTTTTTCAATAACGTTAAATGAAAAATTTGCAAATGGCCCAGTTAAAAATTTAGCCTTATCTTTAATAACTGCCATGAAAAAACTCGGTTTTAGAAAACCTTCAATATCCTCATGAACTTTACAGGATTTAATAAATTCATTAATTTCGAATTGATTGCACTCTGGTTTTGTTAAAAAATATTCCAGTCCTTTTGTAAACTTCAACATTTCCATTATATTTGGATCGTTAAAACTTTTACTCCACAAAAAAATGTAATTTCCTAAAATTGATCGAAATAACGTTTTTTTTGTCTTACTGTTTAATAAAATTTTTGGTTGGTAGAATTTTATTTCACCGTTAAGTTTTTTTTTAAATTCATTCAGAAAAGTATTTAACTCTTTCTTTTTATATTTAGCAATAATCCACATTTTATCTATCTTCCATCTCCATTTTTAACTCCTCATACTCTTGCATCTTTTTTTTCATAAAATTAATTGTTAAATTAGTTTTTGCGGATATTCCTTTAGGCGTCAGATAATATAAATAATTTAATTTGTTGGGATTTTTTTTAAAATTTTTAATTTTGATAAGACCTTTTTTTTGTAATTCTTTAAGACAATAGTTTAGTTTGCCCAAGCTGAAACCTAAATCTCTTGCTAATTCTCTTTGACTTTTTTTTTTCTCTTTATCAATCTTTCTTAATAGATTGAAATGATCTATATTATTTTTGCTATTTTTGTTCATTATTTGAACAATATCGTTCATTTTTTGAACTGTAAAGCGTTTTTATTAGACTTTGAAGCTTTTTTTATATATCAATTCACCAATGAAAAACTCAAAATTGCTTAAATTTAATAAAAAGGCTTTCGAGTTAAGAAAAGGTATTCTTAAATTGGCTAAAATGACCGGGGGAGCAGGAGCTCATTTAGGGGGGACTTTATCTTGTGTAGAAATTTTAGCATACTTGTATCTAGAATATAAAATTAAATTAAATAAATCCAATTGGGCCTTGAGAGATCGGGTGCTAGTCAAGGGACACGCACATTTAGCATTATATCAAATTTGGGCTGAATTGGGATTTATAAAAAAAAAAGAGTTGTATTCTTACGGAAAAAATGGATCGCGAATTCATATTTTGCCAGATATCAATATTCCTGGATCAGAATATAATTCTGGATCTTTAGGGCAAGTTATTGGTATTGGACTTGGTATCGCTATTAATTCACGTATAGATAAAAAAAATTACAAAGTTTTTTGTTTAGTTGGAGATGGAGAATGTGACTCTGGTTCTATGTGGGAGTCAGTTTCGATGGCTGGAAAATTAAAAATGAATAATTTAATAGCAATAGTTGATCTTAACAGGTTGTCAGAATTCCAAGTTTTTAAAGATAACGTTCATAAAGAAATCAATCAAAAATTCCATTCATTTAATTGGAAGACAATAATTATTAATGGTCATTCTTACCATGAATTAAAAAAAGCTTTTAACCTTGTAAAAAAAACAAAACAACCTTTAGCAATAATTGCTAATACTATTAAAGGAAAAGGCGTATCGTTCATGGAAAATAATGTTAATTGGCATCATAAAGCTCCAAATCAAAAAGAATTTGATTTGGCATTAAAAGAATATGAAAAATAACAAAATAGATTTTAGAAATTCATTTTTTGACGAAATGTATAAAATCTCAAAGATAAATAATAAAATAGTATTTTTAACAGCAGATATTTCAGCTTATAGCTTGCCAAAATTTAGAAAAGATTTTCCTAAAAGATTTTATAATGTTGGTATAGCAGAACAAGGAATGATTAATATTGCCACTGGCTTAGCAATGAATAAAAAAAAAGTTTTTATTTTTAGCATGATACCTTTTCTTACAATGAGATGTTATGAGCATATTAAGATTAATATCTGTAGTCATAACTTGCCGGTTGTACTAGTAGGCCTAGGCTCTGGTCTTTCTTACGATACTGCTGGGCACTCTGCTCAAGCAACTATCGATATCGGAATAATGAGAATGTTACCTGAGCTTGAGATTTATAATCCATCAGACTCCATATCCACGAAAAAAATTTGTAAACTAGTTTCTAAAAGTAAAAAACCTGTTTACGTACGACTAGATAAAAGTCAGCAAAGTGTACTTTATTCCAAAAATGATAATTTTGAATCTAGTTTTAAAATTTTTAAAGATCGCTCAAAAAGCTGTATTATTTCAACTGGAGTAATGACACACAAGTGTATTGAAATTAAAGAGCATTTAAAAAATCAAAATATAGATTTAGATATTCTTGATTTGATTAGATTAAAACCAATCGAAGAAAAAAAATTACTATCAACGCTCAAAAATTATGAACATATTTTTGTAATAGATGAAAACACATTTTCGGGAGGCATAAGTTCAATTTTAAGCGAAATTTTCGTTAAAAATAATTTTCATAAGAAAATCTATTTCTTCTGTTTAAAAAATACTCAAGATGTTGGAAATTATGGTTCGAGAGAGTGGTTAAGGAAGAGAAGTGAAATAGATAACTCCTCAATAATTCAAAAAATAAAAAATATTATTAATTAATATGTTGGTCTCAATTATAATAACAAACTATAACTACGGCAATTACTTACATAGATGTATTAGAAGCTGTTTAAATCAGTCTCTTTTAGCAAATCAATTTGAGGTAATTGTTGTTGATGACTCTTCTAATGATAACTCTGATAACATTGTTGAAGAATATAAAAGTTTGCCCAATTTTAAATATTTAAAAAATAAAAAAAACTTTGGAGTTGCTAGATCTTCAAACAAAGCTATAAAATTAGCAAAAGGAAAGTTTGTAGTTAGAGTGGACTCAGATGATTATGTAACAAAAGAATTTGCAAATTTTCTTTCATATTACTTATTAGAACATCCAGATAATTTAGGTGTTGCTTGTGATTATTATCTCGTGAACGATGATGGTAAAAAACTATTAAGGGTCTCTTCAAGAAAAAAACCAGTGTCTTGCGGAATAATGTATAACAGACATAAACTAATTAAAGCTGGTTTATATAATCCTAAATTTAAACATCGTGAAGAGGAAGAGCTAAGAATTAGACTGGGTCCTAAATATAAAATCCATCACATTAATCTTCCTTTGTATAGGTATAGGATGCATAGAAGTAATAAGACTAAATCTGAGGAGTATATAAACAAGTTTAAAAATGAAATTGATAATTTAAAAAAAGGTAATTTTTTAAAAAAACACAGTAGAAACAAACTTTTAAAAAATATTGCAATTATTATACCGGCAAGAGAAGGATCTAAAAGACTTAAAAATAAAAATATTTTTCAATTTAAAAATAAGCCTATGATATTTTGGGCAATTAATGCAGCTAAAAATATTTTTTTAAGATCCAACACATATGTTTCTTCAGAAAATAAAAAAATTTTAGAAATTGCAAAAAAAAGTGGTGCTAAAACTATTGTTAGACCTAAAAAACTTGCGGACAGTAAAACTTATAAAATTGATGTGATACGACATGCGATCGAAGAAATTGAAAAAAGAAGTAAAAAAAAACTCAGCTTGGTAATAAGCTTACAAGCTAACTCACCTGAAGTTTCGTCTGGGGATATAGATAAAACAATAATTCATTTGATCAAGTATAAAAGACAGGAGGTTATATCTATTGATGAAAATAAGAATGCCAATGCTGCAATCAGAACAATGAAAAGAGATGCTGTTTTTCAAAAAAGTTTAAGTACTTATTTAGGGTGTGTAGAAACAGATATATCTGATATTCATACACTTAATGATATAAAAAAAATTTATAAAAAAAATGGAATTAAATAAAAAACAAAGAAATGTAAAAATTATTGCTGAAATTCACCCTCAGCATATGGGTTCTATAAAAGAAATTGAAAGGATGATTCTTCAGTGCAAAATTTCGGGTGCCGATTATGTCAAAGTTCAACTTTATGACTCGATGAAACTTTTTAATAATTCTGAAAGAAAATTTTTGGAAATGAGCAAAGATGAATTTTTTCACATATCTGAATTTGCAAAAAAAACAGGCATTGATTTATTTGCTTCAATCTTTGATGAAAATAAACTGGAATGGTGTGAAGAAGCTGGAGTCAAAATTTATAAAATTGCAAGTAGAACTGTAGAAGAAAAAAAATTATGTGAAAAAGTAATTAGTAAAAACAAACCAGTTATTATTTCTTTAGGCATGTATGATTATAAAAAAAATAACTTACCTTATAAATCTAATAATATAATTTATCTCTATTGCGTTTCTAAATATCCTACTCCTCTGACAGATATTGATATGCCTGACTTTAATAATAGCTTTTTTAAGGGTTTCAGTGATCACACTATTGGTTTATCTGCTTGCTTATTCGCAATCTCTAGAGGTGCTGAGTATATTGAAAAACATTACTCAAATAATAAGTCAATGAATGTAGACACACAGCTTGCGCACACATGCAGTATGGATCAAGATGAATTAGCAGAGCTAAGAAAATATTCGGATAGCATTAATTTAATGAGAAGTAAAAAATAACAGGAATTTGATTATAGCAAAATATAATTTCTTTGATTTAAAAAAAAGAAATCCTTATTTCAAAATTTAAAAACATGTTAAGAAAAAAAATATTAAATAAAAAATTTATTGTTGGAGTTATTGGGCTGGGATACGTTGGTTTGCCGAGATCAATTCAATTCTGTGAAAAAAAAATTAAAGTGATCGGATTTGATAATGATGAAAAAAAAATTAACCAATTATCAATTGGAAAAAGTTATTTAACAAATATTTCAAATAAAAAAATTTCTAGAAATGTTCATAGCAAATATTTTAAGCCATCTTCAAACTTTTCAGAAATAAAAAATGTTGATGTTGTGATTATTTGTGTTCCAACACCATTAAAACATAATTTAGAGCCTGATTTAAAATATATAATAAACACAATTGATATAATAAAAAAATATCTTAAAAAAAATCAAATTATTTGTCTTGAGTCTACCTCATATCCAGGAACCACAAATGAGGAGATAATAGAAAAAATTAGAAAAAAGTTTGATATTGGAAAAAACTTTTTTGTAGGTTACTCGCCTGAAAGAAATGACCCTGGTCTTAAATCAATTAAAATATCAAACATACCTAAGTTAGTAAGTGGACATACAAAGAAGTGCTTACTTTTAACAAAATTAGTTTATTCAACTATTTTCCGCAGAACAGTTCAAATGAAATCTATAAGACAAACCGAAATGACTAAACTTTACGAAAATATTTATAGAGCAATAAATATAAGTTTTGTTAATGAAATGAAAAAAGTATGTGTAGGAATGCGACTAGATATTAATGAGATTATATCAGCAGCAAAAACAAAACCTTTTGGTTTTCAACCGTTTTATCCAGGTCCTGGTCTGGGTGGTCATTGCATACCTATCGATCCGTTTTATCTAACTTGGAAAGCCAAAAAATTTAAGATTAAAACAGAGTTTATAAATCTTGCTGGCAAAATTAATAGGTCACTTCCTAAATGGACTATTGAACAACTTAAAAAAAATTTAAAAGAAAAAAGAGGAATAAAAACACTTAAAAATAAAAAGTTTTTAATATTAGGAATAGCATATAAAAAAAATATTAATGATTGTAGAGAATCACCTGCTTTCGAAATAATTAAAATTTTAGAAAAAGGTGGGAGCAATGTAAATTACAGCGATACATATATTGAAAAAATACCTAGATTAAGAAGATTTAATTTTACTAAAAAAAGTGTGAAATTATCCTCAGCTGAAATTAAGAAATATGATGCAGCTATTCTAGTAACAGATCACGATAATTTTAATTATAAATTAATACAGGAAAATTCTAAATTAATAATAGATACAAGAAATATTTTTAATAAAAAAAGTAAAAATGTAGTTTTTTGTTAAAAAAATAAATATGAAAATCTCAAATAAATTTTTGTCGAAACTTTTTGATACACTGTATCCAATTAATAGATCAATACTAGGAGATGGATATTTAAAATCCTATAATATTTTAAAAAAATATTTAAATTTTAAAACTTATAAATTTAGTTCAGGCAAAAAAGTTTTCGACTGGATTGTTCCCAATGAATGGGTAATAAGAGATGGCTATATTATTACTCCAAATAAAAAAAAAATATGCAAATTTAAAGATAATAATCTTCATGTTATGGGCTACTCAAGAAAAATTAAAAAAGTTTCTAATTTAACTGAATTAAAAAAAATTTTGAATACAAAAAAAAATTTACCTAATGCAATTCCATATACTACATCTTACTATAAGCCAAACTATGGATTCAATATTTCATATAACGAAAAAAAAAAACTTAAAAATGGGAATTATAAAATATTAATAGATTCTTTTTTTAAAAAAGGAAAATTAGTAGTTGGAGAAAAAATATTAAAAGGAAAGACAAAAAAAGATTTCTTAATTTCATCTTACCTCTGCCACCCTTCAATGGCAAATAATGAACTTAGCGGTCCTTTAGTATTGTTAGGACTATTTTTTAAATTAAAAAATTGGAAAATTAGAAATTTCAATTATAAATTTGTTATAAATCCAGAAACTATTGGAAGTATTTGTTATTTGCATAAAAACAAAAATCAAATTAAAGATAAATTAATTGGCGGCCTGGTATTAACATGTCTTGGGGGGCCAAACAAAAAGTTATCGTTTAAAAAATCAAGAGATAATAATTCTGAAATAAATAAATTTTTTGAATACTTTAAATCACTCAAAAAATCTTTAATTAGAGAATATACCCCTTTAGGAGGATCTGATGAAAGACAATATTGCTCACCAGGTTTTAATCTTCCTGTAGGTCAAGTAGCTCGAACAGTTTATTTGGACTACAAAGAATATCATACATCCTTGGACAATAAAAAATTTATGCAAATAAATAAGATAAAAAAATCTATAGAACAAATAGAAGAATTTTTAAAAATTTTTGATAATTTTTCAGGAAAAATTATTAGAAAAAAAAAGTATAGTGAAATTTTTTTACAGAAATATGATCTATATAAAGATAAAAGAAATAATACTTTAACAAAAACAATCATTTATCTACTTGGTCATGCAGATGAAAACACATACTTAATTGATGTAATTATGAAGTATAAACTTGATTTAGAAACTGTAAAAAAGGCTATTAATATCTTAAAAAATAAAAAACTTATTAAAGTAGTAAGATGAAAGCAATATTTGTAACAGGGAATCACCTTAGACACTATTATTTAGTAAAAGAATTTGCAAAGTTTTTTTCTAATTTTGAATGGATTGTTGAAAAAAGAGAAATGAATATCAATCATAAATTTCTTTTGAAAAAAAGTTTGATATATAAAAAACACATTAATAATTTTAAAAAAAAAGAAAAAGAATATTTTTTTGATGCTGAAAATTTTTTTAAAAAACAAAAAAAAAAAATTACATTTCTTGATCGAGAAAAAATAGATAATAAAAAATTTAATAGTAAAATTTTTCAAAGAATAAAAAAATATAAACCAAAAATCTTATTTTCATATGGTTGTCAAAAAATAAATGTTGAAAAGATTAAAAAAAAGATACGTTTATTTAATGTTCATGGCGGAATAATACCAAAATACAGAGGGGTAAATACAAATTTTTGGCCACATAAAAATAGTGAATCTAATTATGTTGGTTTAACTTTACACGATACCAATAGCAAGCTTGATAGTGGTGATATCTTCTTTCAAACTGCAGCAAACATCTCAAAATCTAATGAAACTGTAAATTCTTTATCTTGTAAAGCTGTTAGGAATTTTTGCAAAGAAGTTCCTCCTAAAATTTACAGTCTTATAACTAAAGATTTTAAAGCTTGTGGTATTAGATATAAACCAAATGAAAAAATTTATAAAAGGAAAGATTTTTCGCCTTCTGAGATAAAATTAGTATATAAAAAATTTAACTTATTTAAAAAAAAGAAAAACATAAAAAAACCAAAATTATTAAATTTGTTTTAAAAATTATGAAAGAAATAATTTTTTCGAAACCGAATATTAAAATTAAAAATACTCTTCAGCTTATAAAGAAAAGCCTTATAAAAAACTATCCGAATGAAGGAAGTTTGACAAATATATTTGAAAATAGAGTAAAAAATATTCTTAAAATAAAATATGCAGTTGCTACTACAAATGGTACATCTGCTTTATGCCTGGCGCTTAAGGCAAACAACATAGGTCATGGAGATGAAGTTATAATTCCTAACATTACTTTTCTAGCAACTGCGAATGCTGTTCATATGGCTGGTGCAAAAGTAATTCTTGCTGACGTTTTAAAAAAAAATTTACTTATTGATCCTAGCTCGTTAATAAAAAGAATTTCAAAAAAAACTAAAGCGATTATACCTGTTCACATTTCTGGTAGAGGAGAAAACATAAGAGAAATAGTAAGAATAGCTAACAAATATAAAATAAAAGTAATTGAAGATGCTGCAGAAGCATTTGGATCAAAATTTAAAAATAAAAGTTTAGGATCCTTTGGTATATGCGGATGTTTTTCATTTGCTCCAAATAAGATTATTACAACAGGCCAAGGCGGACTGATAGTTACAAATGATAAAAAAATTTTTATGAAAATAAAGCATTTAAAAGATCAGGGTCGTGTAAAATCTTTAAAAAAAGAAAATTTTTATAATTATAGAGGATTTAACTTCAAATTCACCGATTTACAGGCAAGTTTAGGAATCTCTCAATTAACTGATTTTTCAAAAAGGAAAAGAAAATTAATAAATATTTATAAATTTTACAAAAAAAAAATTAACGAAAATGATGAATTTAAAATTATTGGATTTAACATCAAAAATGGAGAACTGCCCTTATGGACCGATATTTACTGCAAAAATTCAAAAGAATTTTTTAACTTTTTAAAGAAAAAAAAGATACTTTGTAGGTTTTTTTGGAATCCAATTAACTCAATACCTCCATATAAAAGATCATTTAAAAATTTAGAACAGTCTAAAAAACTTAAAAATAAACTTTTATGGCTACCATCTTCTCTTGATTTAAGTAAAAAAGAATTAAATTATATTTGTTTAAATATAAATAATTACCTAAACAAGAAATTAAATTTAAAAAAAAATAAATCAAGGTTATAGAAATGTTCTATATAGTTTCTCGAGGATCTACTGCTACTCACTGGTTGGCTAAAAATCTCTCAAAACATCCAGATTTAGTCTGTTTTTTCTCAAGCAGGTCCTTTCCACCTGTACAACCGGGGCAAGGTTACCCTAATAATAAAAATGCATGGGTGAAGGATAACATGGAAGCATCAAAATTTTTAGATAGTCTTATAATGTCTGAAAAAGCAACACATAGCTCTAAAGTTTTTGGCTCAATACACGGCTACCATGATTTAGGAATGCAAAAATTAGTTGAAGATAGAAAAGGTGTTTTTAAATACATGGTTAGAAATCCTCTGGAACAAGTTCATAGCGCCTTTATCACTTATTGTGATCGTTACTTTATCTCAATTAATAAAAAAATACCTAATAAAGATATCCATAACTATGTCTGCGAAAACTTGAAAAATGAAAAAACAAAAAAAAGACATTTTGAAAAAAAAATTTCAAAACCTCATTTTTTAAGAAATTATTTAAGTGAAGAAAATTTCTTGGCTTTAAAAAAAACTAAAGAATATTTTACAAGCAAATATAGGCTTATAAAACCAAGAAAAAAAATATATTTTGGCTATGAGAAAGATTATGGAAATTTAAATGAGAATATTCTTGCTTTATTCGCTGGTGTATCGAGAGACTTTTTAAATTTGCAAAATTTGTATCTAAAAAATTGGGGTGCAAAAAAAGCTATTAAAATGGAAAAAATGTTTACCGATAAAAAATATTTTAAAGAACTTGTGTTAGACTTAGCTCAAGAGATAAATGTTTCGGATGAGTTTTTGAATAAAGTGTTCTCCTCTAAAGATGAAAGAGTAAATGTCCATAGAGAAAATCCTATAAATCAGGATAAAATACTTAATGATTTGCCTGAATGTATGAAAGAAATTTTCTTTTATCATTTCGAGAATTCAAATATTCAAAAATTATGTGAAACTTTCGATTATGATATAAAAATAAAAAAATAAAATGAACAAATTTGAAATATTTTGTACACTAGGACCATCTTCGTTAAATAAAGATTTTCTAAAATTTGCCGAAAAAAATAAAGTTGCATTAGTTAGGCTTAACATGTCGCATTTAAGCATAAAAGCACTGGAAAAAAATATAAGATTTATAAAAAAAAATTCAAATTTAAAAATTTGTCTCGATACTGAAGGAGCTCAAATCAGAACAAAATTAAAATCAAAGCCTTTTAAAATTCAAAAAGGGAAAATCTTTTATCTAAATAAAAATAATACAGGAAATTTCAAATTATACCCAGATCAAATTTTTAATCATCTTAAAAAAAAAGATATTTTAGATATTGGTTTTAATAATTTAGTTGCAAAAATTGAAAAAAAAACAAACAATAGAATTGTTCTTAAATGTACGAATACAGGACTTCTAGAAAACAACAAAGGAGTTTATGTAAGAAATAGAGATATCAAAATTAATTTTTTAACCGAAAAGGATTTATTGGCTATAAAATTATCAAAAAAATATAAAATAAATAATTATGCCTTATCATTCACAAATTCTATTGATGACATAAAAAAATTTAAAAAAATTGTTAAGAATTCTAGAGCTATATTTAAAATAGAAACTAAAAAAGCTATTAACAACTTAAAAGGATTAATTAAATTAGCAGATAATTTTTTAATCGATAGAGGTGATCTTTCAAAAGAAATTAAAATTGAAAATGTACCTGTAATCCAAAGAAAAATATTTTCTGTAGCAAATAAATATAGAAATAAAAAGATAGCAATAGCAACGAATTTTCTTGAAAGTATGATTGAAAAACCATTTCCAACTCGCGCTGAAGTTAACGATATATTTAATGCGTGTGAAATGAAGGCATCAGGTTTAGTTTTAGCGGCGGAAACCGCAATAGGAAAACACCCTAAAGAATGTGTTTTGCTTTTAAAGAGAATTATTAAAGTTTTTAATAAAAATAAATCAATTAAAAAATGAAAATCTTGATAATGGGCTTGCCTGGCTCTGGCAAGACCACTTTGGCTGAAAAATTAACAAAAATATTAAATGCAGATTGGTTAAATGCAGATAAAATTAGAGAAAAGTACAATGATTGGGATTTTTCAAAAACAGGGGTTTTAAGGCAAGCTAAAAGGATGGGAGACTTATCTAATAATCTAAAAAATAAATTTGTAATTGCAGATTTTGTTTGTCCTTACAAAGAAGGTAGAGACTTATTTAAACCTGACTATTTAATTTGGATGGATACAATAAACAAAGGTAGATTTCCAACCTTTGATAAAAGTTTTGAAAAACCAAAAAAATACAATTTTAGAATAACAGAAAAAGAAATTAGTGTTGATATGATTGTATTAGATATAAGAAAAAGTTTACAAAAATAAATTTTGTCTACTTTAAACCATAAAGATTTTTTAATAGTCTAATTAAAGTTTCAAAATCTCATTAAAATTTTTTAAAAATAAAATTTTTTTCAGTGCATAAATCAAGCCAATTGAGCTATTAGTACTGGTCAGCTACACGCGTTGCCGCGCTTCCACATCCAGCC
>MDSV01151286.1_pt1 | contig 50085 bp, 45 predicted proteins | sample 810851 | NCBI WGS metagenome assembly MDSV01 (sample SAMN05326640, study PRJNA326480) | marine metagenome | isolation source: seawater | place: Atlantic Ocean: North East | collected 2012
AATTTTCTTTTTACCCTTATTCTTTGTCTAGAGAGTATTTACCAGGGCCAGTAAAATAGATAGCAATAAAAGCAATTAAATACATTAATGATTTCTCTTTTCTAGAAAAAGGATCACCGTCGTGCGCAATTGTAAAAGCCACCAGCATTGTAAGTGTAGGGAAAATGCTAAATAATCGAGTTTTCCATCCGATAATTATAAAAATAGGTGCTATAAATTCCCCAAATGATGCAAGAATTAGAGATGGAGTGATGCCAATTCCAATTGGGTCACTAAATTTAAAGTTCCCATTAATTACTTTTAAAAACTTCCCGTATCCATGAGTCATTAATCCTAATGAAAATCCTAGTCTTAAAATAAGTAACCCTAGGTGCAGTGTGAATTTATTCATGCTACTGTTCATTTAAATAGTATTTTACTGTTTTTTCAAGACCTATTTCGAAAGAGGTTTTAGGTAACCATCCTAAAGTCTGTTTAATTTTTGATGCATCAATAGCGTAACGAAAGTCGTGCCCTAAACGGTCTGTTACAAAACTTATAAGGGATTTAGATGTACCTTTTGGACGTTTTAATAAACGGTCTGTAATTTCAATCAACTTATTTACAACAGCAATATTTTTTTGTTCATTATTTCCTCCTATTGCATAGGTTTCTCCTGTTTTACCTTTACTTAAAATTGTAACAATTGCTTCCACATGATCCTCAACATATAACCAATCTCTTATATTTTCTCCTTTCCCATATAGTGGTAAAGTTTTTTGGTTAATAATATTCTTAATTACCATGGGGATTAGTTTTTCGACATGTTGAGCAGGGCCGTAATTATTGGAACAGTTAGATAAAACAATAGGTAGCCCATATGTGTGAAAATATGCCCGGACAAAATGATCAGATGCAGCTTTTGATGCAGAATAAGGTGACCTAGGATCGTATGAAGTATTTTCATTGAATAGCCCTTTTTTATTTAAGCTACCAAATACCTCATCGGTTGAAATGTGATAAAAGAGTTTTTCTTGGGCATGCTTACCCCAATACTTAAGCGCAGCCTCTAGAAGATTCAAAGTTCCTTGTATGTTGGTTTGAGCAAATCTAAATGGATTTTTTATTGAATTATCTACATGAGATTCTGCTGCTAGATTAATTACAGCGTCAAAATTATGAGATTTAAAAAGTTGTGTAAGAAAATCAAAATTATTAATATCCCCATGAACAAATTGATAATTCTGTGCACTTTCACAATCTTTTAAATTATCAATATTAGCTGCATAGGTGAGCGCATCTAGGTTTAAAATTTGAGAATTTGGGTAATAGCTAAGAAGTCTTCTCACTAAGTGAGATCCAATAAAACCCGCTCCTCCAGTAATTAAAATAGATTTAAATGCCCTCATATTTCTTGTAATCTACTTAAACAATCCTCTATTGCTGCTTCCCAATTTAAAGGATTTAAAGATAAATGATCTTGTGCTCTTTTTATATCCAAGACAGAATATTGTGGTCTTTTTGCTAAGGTGGGGTATTCCAAACTAGAGCAGGGCATGATCTTACAAAAACTTTTTTTTAGAGAAACTATTTTATTCGCAAAGTCAAACCATGTTATGATCTCATTCTGATTGAAGTGATAACAATTGTAATCAAAAAAATACGGCTTGTCAATGTAAGTCAAAACTTTTCTTGCTAAATCAATTCCATAAGTAGGACAGCCCCATTGATCATTTATCACTTTTATTCTTTCCTTTAATTTACTCAAGCTTAAAATTGTTTTAACAAAGTTTTCTCCAAAAGGACTAAATAACCAAGAAATACGAAAAATAGTATTTCTGGCTTTGGCTTTTTCTAATATATACTCTCCTTCTTTCTTGGAAAAACCATAAGAATTAATAGGATTAGGTTTATCGTCCTCCTGATAGGGAAATGATGAGGTCCCATCAAAAATATAATCAGTTGAAAAATGAACCAGCGAAAGTGATTTTTGATCTGCAAATTCACTAAGATTTTGTAACCCCTCGACATTTATTTGAAATGCTTTATCATGATTTTTTTCGGCGTTATCTACTTTTGTGTAAGCTGCGCAATTGATTATCCCGTCGAAATTGTTAGAGCTATAAAAATTTATTAGTGTTTCTGGACGGGTAAGATCTACCATCGTTTGATTGGCAAAAATTAATTTGTGCTTAGGAAATTCAATTGCTACTGCTCTAAAACATTGCCCTAATTGTCCATTTGCTCCAGTAACTAAATAACTAGCCATATAAGTCGTCCTTAAAATCAAAAACTGATGCTTGTGATAGGGTAGAATATTTTTTATCTTTCTCAGATTGGATCCATTCAGTTTCAGGAATATTCCAATTAATTCCTAAATCGGGATCATTCGGTGAAATGCTCGCCTCACTTTTAGGATAGTAATATTGATCTACTTTGTAGTGAAATATTGAGATCTCGCTAAGAGTTATAAAGCCGTGAGCAAACCCCCGTGAAATAAATAATTGTAATTGATTTTCAGCGCTTAACTCTTTACTTATATGCATACCAAAAGTGGGAGATCCTTTTCGAATATCAACTACTATAACAAGAACTTTCCCTTGAATAACACTAACCAGTTTAGATTGAGAATGAGGTGGAAGTTGATAATGTAACCCTCGAAGTACGCCTCTTTTGGAGTGTGTTATGTTATCTTGGCAAAAAGAGATTTTTTCCCCAACTTTTTGCTCCAGAATTTTGCTGACATAATGTTCTGAAAAGGAGCCACGCTCATCGTTACTAACCTTTGGTTTCAATGGAAAAACTCCTTGAAAGTACTTACTTAATAATGTCATTTATCGTATTTTTTAATCAAATATTGTCCATAGGAAGTGTCTTTCATTTTTATGGCGCTTTCAAGGACTTGGTCTTTAGTAATATACCTTTTTTTATAAGCTACTTCTTCTAAACAACCTACTTTGACTCCTTGACGATTTTCAATAGTTTCAATAAATTGACCTGCTTCTAAAAGGGATTGAGGAGTTCCTGTATCTAACCAAGTGAATCCTTGGCTCAGGAATTCTACTTGTAACTTTCCTGCTTTTAAAAAGTGGTTATTTAATGACGAAATCTCTAGCTCCCCTCGTTTAGAGGGTTCTATTTTCTTAGCAATTTCCACTACTTCATTAGGATAAAAATAAAGTCCTACAACCGCATAATTACTCTTGGGTTTTTCTGGTTTTTCATCTATTGAAACGGGTTTTCCTTTCTTGTCAAATTCTATAACTCCATAACGTTTAGAGTCCTTCACTAAATATCCAAAAATAGTCCCTTTCTTGTTTTGTTTTGTTCGTTCAACCACATAATCTAATTGCTTTGAGAAATCCAATCCATAAAAAATATTATCCCCCAAAATCAAGCAAACTGGATCTTCTCCTATAAAATCTTCTCCCAAAAGAAATGCTTCGGACAAGCCATTAGGTTCTTGTTGAATTTTATATTGCAAACGAATTCCAAAACGACTTCCATCTCCCAACAAACGCTCATATCCTCTAATATCTTGTGGTGTACTGATGATCATCACTTTGCGTATACCTGCAAGTATTAATACCGATAATGGATAGTATACCATAGGTTTATCATATACTGGAAGTAGTTGTTTCGAAACACCTAAAGTCACTGGAAAGAGTCTTGATCCTATTCCACCTGCAAGGAGAAGGGCTTTCATATATTATATTATTTCAGTTTATTTTAATAGTTTTAATAGCTATCTTAAAATATGAAAAAAATTTGTTTTGTGGTTTCAAATTCGTTTTTTGTAAATGCATTTCTTTATGAACCAATAAAAAGCCTCTCCAATCAGTATTCTATATACTTGATATGTAATACTCAAAATCAAGATAATATTGAATTAAAACATCCAAATATAAAGAAGATTTATTCAATAAATATTAAAAGAAATATTGCTTTATTAAATGATTTAAAGTCCTTAATTGAAATTTGTGAAATAATAAAAAAAGAAAGATTCGAGGTCGTTCATACTCTCACTCCAAAAGCAGGGTTAATAGGAATGACAGCTTCATACCTCATGGGTGTAAGGAATAGGTTCCATACTTTTACGGGTCAGGTTTGGGTTTCGAAAAAAGGACTTTTTAAATATTTATTAATAAATCTCGATCGAATTGTGATTAGACTTTCTTCACAAATTATTGTTGATGGAATCTCACAAAAGGAATTTTTAATTGAAAAAGGACTTTTAAAAAAGTATTCTGCTGAAGTATTTAATAATGTTTCGACGTGTGGTATTAATTTAGAAAAATTTAAACCGAATTTTTTGATTAGGCAAAAAGAAAGATTAAAGTATAAGGTGTCTGAAACAGCTACCGTTTTTCTATATCTTGGGAGATTAAATTTAGATAAAGGAATTAAAGAGTTAGTTGAGTCATTTCTAATGCTTGACAGGGAAGATTCTTTTCTTTTTTTAGTAGGCCCATTAGAAATGGATATAACGAATAATATGATAACGAAATACAGGCTGAAAAATATACTTTTTTTACCTTACACAAATACCCCTCAAAATATACTTCAGATATGTGATGTATTTTGTTTCCCGAGTCATCGTGAAGGTTTTGGGTATTCAATTATTGAAGCTTTGGCAATAGAAAAACCTGTAATTTGTAGTGATATATATGGACTTAAATATACATCTATTAACAATGTAACTGGTTTAAAACATGAAGTGAAATCAAGGCAAAATCTTTTAGAAAAAATGAGGTTTGCTATAGATAATCCAAATATAATGAAACAAATGGGTAAAAATGGTAGAGCTTATGTGAAAGAAAATTTTAAAGAAGAAAAAGTAATTGAAAAATGGAGGGAATTCTATAATAAATTTGTGTAAGTTTATTTTAGTTTGAAATTAAAGCCAGCCTTTAATCCTTTAAAATAATTAGAAATATATTTTGTATTTTTATATTTAAAGGCTTTTACTAAGGTATAAGAAAATACCCCCATTAGGAGAAAAAGTAAATCAATTCCGTATAAGGATTCTTTTCTATACTTTTTAAACATCTTTATAATTTCTATGTTATCATTTTTAACTTTAATAATTTGTGATTCTCTATTAGTAAGAGTATGATAATGATAAAGCCTTGCTTTGGGAATTAAATACATTGAATTTGGATAATGCAATTCTAAGCGGACAGAATGTTCTTTATCTTCATAAGCATGGAATCTATTTTTTTCATCAAAAGGTACTTTTTCGAAAATTTCTTTTCTGTAAAATGTTAACCCCCCGCTAAGTGTATTTAGTTTTTTTGGAAATTGCTGCTCTTTCTTTTTATCTATTAATTTATAAAACACCTCTCTTCTATTATCACTATAAATACCAATGTGAGTAATTCTAAATACAAATCTTTTAAAAAATGATTCTCTATTAGAATTTAAGATTAGACCATTTGCAGCTGATATTTTAATATTTTCCGAAAAAGCTTTGTACATTTCTTTTAAACATTCTTCCTCTAGAATAATATCGTCATCAAAAAATGAAATAATTGAACATTTATTATGTTGAATAGCAGCAGACTTAGCCTGAACTAAACCCTCAATCTTTTCATCATGAATATAAACCAGCTTAATATTTAAGTCACTTGTTTTTAATTTAACTTCTTCATCGATAACATTAGTTTTTTGACTCTGATCAATAATAATTAATTGATCCGGTAGCAATTCTTGTCTCCATAAAGAAGAAAGAAAATTTCTTAACTCATTGGGCCTATTTTTTGTTGGAACAACTACAGATAAATTCATATTGAAGTATTACAACTATACTTTGAAAGTTTTGATAAAAATATAATTTAAATTTGAACTAATTATTTGTTTATTTGCATTCAAATCAAACTTATTGAATGAAAAATTATGCGCTTATTACTGGGGGATTCGGTTTTGTTGGATATAATCTAGCCAACAAGTTATTGAATTTAGGCAAAAAAATTATAATAGTTGATAATCTCTACAATACCACTGTCAAAAAAATAAGCGGAAATATTTTATTTTTTAAATTAGATTTATCTAAAAAGACAAGTTTAAATGTTCTTGAACCCCACAAAATTGATGTAATATACCATCTAGCAGCCCAATCATCTAATGCTACATCCTTCAATGACCCAATTGAAGATTTAAATTATAATCAAATTGCAACATATAACCTCTTAGAGTATGCTTCAAAAAGGCAAATAACAAGATTTATCTACACAAGCTCTATGAGTGTATATGGAAATATTCATAATCATCCAACCATTGAAACAACAGAAAAAAAACCTGATTCTTTTTATGGTATTCACAAACTAGTGGGTGAATATTATTGTAATGTTTTCAATTCTTACATGGGGATAAATTTTACAGTATTTAGATTATTTTCTGTATATGGGCATGGACAAAATATAAAAAATCTTGATCAGGGTCTACTTAGTATATATCTAGGTTATATATTAAATGGAAAAGAGCTAATTGTTAAAGGATCAGGTGAAAGAGAACGAGATATGATTCATGTCGAGGATGTTACTGATGTTTTAATAAAATCAGTGAATAATGAAAAAACATTTAATCAGACATACAACCTGGGTTATGGAAAATCATTTAAAATAAAAACTATTATTAATCTTTTACTTAAAGTCTTTGAAAAAGAGGATTTCAAAGTAAAATATGAAAAAGAGACGAAAGGGGACCCATTTAAAACTCAAGCTGATATTAATAAACTAAAAAAAGATTTAGATTGGACGCCGAAAATCTCCCCAATTGAGGGGATAACTAATACTGCCTTAGAATACCAAAAAAAATAATGCCCAAAGGACTTATTAAATTTTTCGAATATTAAAATTTGACTTTGGAAGCCTTTTTGTATAGTTAATGATTGATATAAGAAAATATAACAATATAATTCTCGATTTTGATGGTGTAATTATAAACACAAATAACAAAAAAGAGGAAAATATTTATATGGCCCTGTCCAAACATAAAAGAAAAATTCCCTTTGAAAAATGTTTAACTTATTTTAATCAAAATCCTGGAATTGGTAGGCGCAAAAAATTAGAAAGATTTATAACCAACAACTCTGTATTAAATCAAATTCTAGATGATTATAAAAAAGAAAACTATAAAACATTATTTAATTGTAATTTAATACCAGGAATTTTAAAATTTTTAAAAAAAATCCATTTAAGTCATAACGTTATTTTGTTGAGCGGATCTGATGATAATGAATTGAATGATATTTTAGAATACAAAAAAATTTATCCCTACTTTAGATTTGTTGGTGGGGCGTCAAAATCTAAATCAAATCATCTGGATGAATTGAACCTTAATAAAAAAACTCTTTACTTCGGAGACAGTCATTACGATAATTTCGTAGCAAATGAATTTGGATTTGATTTTGTTTTTGTTAATGGCTACACAAATATTTTATCTAAAAGTCTGGGATATAATTTTAAATATGAAATAAATAACTTTATAGATTTATGATAAGGATTGGAATTAACGGGTTTGGAAGAATAGGAAGAAGCATTTTAAGAATTAATCTTAAAAATCAATTATATAAAATAGTTGCAATAAATGATATAGATCCTGATATAAACAATTTGGCATATTTGATAGAATATGATTCTACCTATGGTAATATTGAGCATAATATTTCTGTTTCAGGAAACTTTCTAAATGTTGGAAAGGAAAAAATTGAAATCTTTAATGAAAAGCGAATTTCTGACGTAGATTGGAATAAACAGGGTGTAGATGTTGTTATCGATTCTTCGGGTATATTCGATAATGTTATTGATGCTAGAAAAATTATTGGGAAAGTTAAAAAAGTTCTGGTTACACATTCTCCAAAAACTGGGATTGACTTCACATTAATGAATGGTGTAAACGAGTCAGAATACGACTTTAAAAAACATAATATAATTAGTTCTAGTATTTGTGATGCTAATGCTGTGGCGCCTTTTTATAAATTGATTCAGGAGAGTTGTGGAATAAAACGTGGTTTTGTAACTACACTACACCCTTGGCTATCATATCAAAATTTATTAGACGGTAATTTAAAATCTATATCCAGTCCTGGACATTTTTGGCAAGACTATGGATTAGGAAGAAGTAGTATTAATTCAATGATCCCTAAAGAAACTTCTTTAATGAATGCCATGTCAGAGGTCTTTGGTAAAGAGATAGAGACAAAAATTAGTGCAATGTCGTTTAGGACTCCAACTTCTATAGTTTCTATCGCAGACGGTACTTTTTTGTTAAACAAAAAAACAACAAAAGAAGAACTTGTAAATCTCATGAGTGATTTTAAAAATGATTACCCTAAAACTATTTCAATTAATCAAAAACCTTTAATTTCTATCGATTATATAAAAACTGAGTATGCCTCTAATATTGATTTGAGATGGTTAAATGTAAAGGACGATTTATTGAAATTTATTATTTGGTATGATAACGAATGGGGTTACTCAAGTGTTACCTATAATCTTGTTAATATAGTAATGAATGGAGCTTATTAAATTCAAACATAATGATAAAGAATACTTTGGTAAAGTAGAAGACGATAATGTTTTTGAATTAATTAATTTTGATTTTTCAAAAGATTCCTTTCAAACAGGATTCTCAATACCTAAATGTAATATTGAAATAATTCCACCTCTAAAACCGGCTAAAATTATTGGTGTCGCATTAAATAATAAAAAATTAGTTGGTCCCAAAAAAAAGTACGATGAACCATTAATTTTTCTTAAATCTCCTACTTCACTAACTTTTTCTAGTTCTATAAAAATCCCTAAATCAAATATTGTTTGGGTAGAAGTTGAAATAGGTTTAGTGGTAAAGAAAACCGGAAAAAATATCTCAAAAGAAAATGCTAAAAACTATATTTTTGGACATTTAATATGTAATGATATGACTATGGAAAATTCCCATAATAGGGATCACCATTTGGCTCGTTCTAAATCATTAGATGAATTTTGTCCATCAAATAATTCAATTTTTACAGACATTAATACTAGCAGTCTAATAATGAAAACATTTATTAATGGGGAAAATATGCAAAACGGTAATAGTAAGGATAGAATACTAGATGATTTTGAATGCATAGAGTTAGTGTCTAAGTTTATAACACTAGAAAAAGGGGATTTAATACTTACTGGGACTGTTAATAATGCTATGAACTGTATTGTTAAAAGCGGTGATGAAGTAAGAATGACAATAGAACAATTAGGAGATTATAACTTCAAAATAAAATGAAACAAGTAATTGTTATCCCGGCAAGAATGAAAGGGACCAGGTTACCTGGGAAACCATTGATTGACATTGCTGGAAAACCTATGATTAAACATGTTTGGGACAGAGCAATTAAAATTCATGATATGGAAAAAGTATTTATTGCTACTGAAGATAAAATAATAAAAACTTTTTGTGAAAAAAATAATATGAATTGTGTTTTGACAGACAATGCCAGTACAGCAATTGAAAGAATAAAATTATTTTCTGATGTCATTAAAGCTGACTCATATATTAATCTTCAAGGTGATGAACCAATTGTAAATCTTAAGGATCTTAAAACAATTTTAGATTATAACAAACAATTCCCTAATCGGGTAGTTTTTGGAAAAGCGGAATGTAATAAAGATGAGTTTGATGATTTTTCAAAAGCAAAAGTAGTTTGTGATTTAAATAATAAGCTGCTTTATTCCTCAAGAGCAGGAATACCATTAAATAATAAGGGTAATTTTGTAAAAGCCCAAAGAGCAATTTGGTTGTATGCTTTTAATAAAGAGAGCTTGAATACATACTGCCAATACTCAAAAGGAACTCGATTAGAGACTATAGAAGATAATGAAATTATCCGGTTTTTAGAGATTGGAATTGACGTATATTGTGTTGATATGATAGGAGATAGTTGGGCTGTTGATGAAATAAAGGATATCGAAATTGTAATTCAAAAAATTAATAATGTTTAAAGTTGTCATTACAGATTATGTAAATAATCCAACTATAGAAAAAAAAATATTCGGTAGGAGTTTTAATATAGTATGTTTAGGTGAAGAAAATGAAAAATTATTTTCAGATGAAATTTTAGATGCAGATGCAATATTAGTCTGGCACGCTAGGTTAACTAAATTCACATTAAAAAAACTTAGTAATTGTAAATTAATCGTAAAATATGGAACAGGTTATGATAATATAAATGTTCAAGATTGTCGTAATTTCAATATACCTTTATGCAATACACCTGATTATGGCGTTGAGGAGGTTGCTGATACTACAGTAGCACTAATACTTAATTCAATTAGACAAATTAAGTATTATGATTCTTTTAGCAAAAGAATTAAATCAGGATGGCAGAATAGTTCAGAACTTGAGTTAAAAAGAACCAATAAACATAAATTAGGGATTATTGGATGTGGTAGAATTGGAACCGCTGTAAGTCAGAGAATGAAACCCTTTGGTTTAGATATTGGTTTTTATGATCCCTTCAAACCAAGCGGATATGAAAAAGCTATTGGGGTTAAACGTTTTGAAACATTAGAAGAACTAATCAAATTTTCATCAGTCATCACCATACATACTCCTTTAAATAGCGAAACGAGATCTCTTATAAATAAAGATTTAATAAATCAATTTAATGAAAATACTATTCTTGTAAATACTTCAAGAGGACCAGTAATTGATTCTCTTGACTCTATTTACGAAGGATTAATAAATAATAAAATCTCCTTTTTAGGGCTTGATGTTCTTCCAGAAGAGCCGCCATCTAATAAAGAAAAATTAATCAAGAAATGGAAAGAAGAAAGAGAAATAAGTGAAAGGATTATAATTAATCCCCACTCTGCATATTACTCATTAGATTCATGGCCTGAAATGAGAGAAAAGGCTTCAATGAACGCTAAGAATTATATACTCTCAAGAATTCTTAAGAACAGGGTTAATTAAAGTTGTAAATGAACTTTGAATTAATAAATAAAGTAGATTCTAAGCTTAAAAAAAAAGATAATCTTTTACTTTGGGATTCGCATTTTGAAGATCAGGAGAAAAATATTGTATCTATTTTATCTGAAGTTGAGTCTAATAGTGATTTATACAGAAATCAATTTTATGAATTTTTATTTGAGATTTCTGAAAAGAAAATCAAAAACAACACTTTAGAAAAGTATTTAGAAATAGAACATGGGTTAAGTTTTTTTTGGTTTTCAAATCTAGGTCAAAGAGACAATTATTATGCATACCCTGTCATTGACGATTTACTGAAAATTTTTGCTTTTTTAAAAATAATTGAAGAAAAAAAAATAACTGAACTTCATTTAAATTTAAAAGTAAGGCCTAAAGTTTTAAATCAAATAATCGAGGTTCTGAAAACTAAAGGAGTTAAAATAACCTATATAAATAATCTACAGCCAAAGAATAAAAATTATGCTTCTTTATTTTTTATATCAATAATTTATATTATTTACACTTTCATCATTCGATTTAATCTAATTAGAAATAAAAAAAATAATTCTCAAATAGCTTTATTTGATTTCTTAGTTGACAAAAAAAAAGAATCTTACTCAAAATATTTCACAGTGTTACCTGATTTAATTAAAAAAAATAATTTCCGTTTTACTCACTCGCATTTTTTTTTTAAAAAGGACTTTAAAACCTTATTTCATTCGGATTTTAATTTTTTAAATAAAAACGATCATATTATTGACCGTGAGATCAGTTTCAAAATAATGCTTAGGGTCATAAAAAACTATATTTCATTAATAAATAAAAGAAAGAAACTAAAAAATAAAACTTCGCTATTCAAATCATCTTTTCACAGAGTAGATTTTAAAAAATTATTATTTAAGGATTTTATTGATTCGTTAATAGAAAAAGACATTATCAAAAATCTTATGTATCACGAGATAATAAAAAAATATATCCGGAAAAACACATCTTTAACGGTAGCTATTTATCCATTAGAAAACCAACCCTGGGAAAATATTTTAGTTTATAACTGGAAAAAATTAAAAAACAAGAATATCTATGGGATGATTCACACAACAGTTAGATATTGGGATTTGAAAATGTACTATGGTAAGAATTACAAAAAAATTGAAAATATTTTACCAAAAAAAATCTTATCTAATTCACCAATATCAACTAATAATTTACGTCAAGGTGGCTATGAAAAGACCTTTTTAATGAATGTCGAAGCACTAAGATATTTAGGGTTAAGAAAAGAAAATAAGATTATAAATCCAGAAAATAGAATCCTTATTTGTGGGGATTTTAATAAAAAAATAAATAATAAACTATTAGATTTAAATTCAAGATTATCTAAAATCCGAGAAGTTGATTTTTTACCACACCCAACAATTTCCGAAGAAATTTCTACTGGAAATGTTGTTAATGGGAAATTAATTGATTTAATAAAAAAATATACTATAGTGATTACTAGTTCTATGTCATCTTCAGCTGTAGATGCTTATGAAAATTTAAAAATTGTTTATCAACTAACTGAAGAAGGTGCTTTAAATTTTACTGCTCTTCGAGGATTTGAAGATGTTTTTGTTTTTGATAATATTGAAGAACTAATTTTGTCCATTAAAAATAAGGAATATCATATAGGTTTAAGAAAAGAGAATTATTTTTATGATGATTCTCGTCTTGATAAATGGAATGATTTTTTTAAATATTTTTAATTAAAAGGGGATCTTTTTTTAATTAACTTTTCTCCAAATTTGGTTAAAAATTGGTTTTTTATTAGTGTCCGCATAATTTTTTTCACTTAGTTGAAAACCACTAGCCTTAAGGATTTTTTCAGAAATTTCTTTTTGTGAATTGAAGTTCTCATTTATTTCAACTAAGATACTTTTAGCATTTTCTATTACATAATTACCACCTTTCAAAATAAAGTGTTCCAACCCATCCACATCTATTTTAATATGGTCAGGCATAGGTATTTTGGAAAATTTTACAAAAGAGTTTAAGTCAAATCCAATAGTATTATATGCGAATTTTATCTTCATTTTTTTTCCATCCCCATCAAAGTCTTTGTCAAATGTTGAATGTGCCCCACCCCACTCAGTGTTTGATAATTTCAAATTACTCACTTTTATTTTATCATTTAAAGCAATTGGTGCTATTGTTACATTATCAACAAGATTATTTAAATAAATATTTTTTGTCAATAATTCGAGGTTGAAGACAGAAGGTTCGAAACAAAAAACTCTTGATTTTTTTGTCAACCCTGCATAAATAGAATATAAACCAACATTAGCACCAATATCATAAAAAACTGAGTTCTGATTAAAGCTATCAATCCATTTTAATGTGTCTGGCTCTTTTGTAAAAAATGTTTTAGCTCTATGTCTAGTTAAAAAATTTGGAGTTGATAATCTTATGATTTTATCATTTAATTTTATCTTCTCTGTTTGATTTAATTTGGATAATAAAAAGGCATCTGAGATAAAAACTAATATGGGTAGTTTAAGAATTAAGTATAATAATCTACCTAATCCGTTAAGAATCAATTTAATTAAATTTTTCATTATTTAGGTTATTTCGTCTATATACTCGTAAAGCTCATCAATTCCGCTAACTAATTTAACTCCTAATAAGGTTTTATTTTTAGAATCAATTTTTTTGATTGGATCATAGTATATTGATTTTATATTATCATTCTTTGAAATTAATGCTGTAGATGTTCCTGGAAAACTTATTGTTAAGTAAGATTTTTTTATAATACTTTTTGCACTAAAATCAGGAGATATTTGAATAAACTTTTTGCCATTATAAATTTTCCTTACATAACTTAAATAAGACTCATCATGAAATCCTTTTCTTGATGATCTTTTCCGTTTTAATATGACCTTAACTTTTTCTACATTATTTAAAACCTTATGAATATCATCTTGAAACTTAGTCATGTTTTTTGTTGTAATGTATCTATCCGGAATCCCTAAAGTTTGATAAAATTCTTCCTTGTAAGTCTGAATATCAAATACTGAAATAATTCTATTTCCTCTACCAAAAAAGGGCAGTCTTTTATTGCATGATTCAAACCAAATTGGCCCAACTTTTTTAAAATTTGCAGTTGGCATGTATTTTTTTAAATAATTTTCTTGATTAGAGTCCCAAATATAAAACGTATTCCATGTCATTATTTTTTTTGTGCCAAAATCTTTAAAATTAGATGACTTTAACTTTAAAGGTGAATTATTTGTAGAATAATAATATAATATTATCTCTGATCCTTTTTTCTCAGCATTATATGTCCAAAGTGGACGAAATAGTCTTGATGAATTATGAAAAAAATATTTTAATGCTAAATTATTTGATTTGGCTTTTGCCGTTAGGTAAATTAATGGGTATTCTTTGAGAAGAATAGCATGAAGAAAATCTCCATTGAATAATGCGTAAAATGATTTTAAAGAAACTATAAAGGAGTGAATCAAAAAATGTATCCAAGCTAATCTAGAGATTTTTATTCTTATCGGAAAGTCAGAGTATTTAATTATCATATCTTCTTCTCCCAAAGGTTTTCTTTCTTTTACATCGTGATATATATTATGGTTTGAAGGTTTAAAATAATTCAAATACCAGTCGATTATAGTAAATGAATGCTTGCTCATATTTTTGGGGACATTTTTTTTTGAAAGACTATCAAAATAAACAAATTGACTATCTGAATATTTATTGGAATTTTTTATGCCTTTATAAAATGTTTTTAAAATCACAAAATTCCCATAGAAATACCATTTCAATATAAAAAATATCCACCTTAACTTATTGTGAAAAGTTTCAGCAATAAAACCTTTTTTTTCCTGAAGAATTTTAAGCCACAAATTAGGTAAGCCACATTTTATGAATTTATCTCCTCTCCCTAAAGCTATTAAAACAGATTCATTGAAGCTGTGTCCAATAAGATTTTGTATAAGAAATTGTATCCCGCAATTCTCTAGATCCTTGATTTTTACACCAAAAAAATTGTGTTTTGATTGAAATCTTTTTTTTGTAAATTCATTTGTCAAATCAATAAAATAGTCTAATTGATTATTTTTCAAAAGGTATTTATAACCTAGGTCTCTATAATTATATGCATTCTTATAGTTTAGGGCCATTCGTTAAAATTTAATTTTTTATTAATGGTATAAAGTCATTATTTTTTGAAAGGTTTACTCCAGTTTGAGCTTGACCTAAAAATAATCCGTTTTACTTTTCTATAAATTATTGTTTAATATGTAAAGAAATCCACTAATAATCCGAAACAGAATTTTTTAAAAAATCATACCCACATTTGGTGTTTATTCTCTCGAATTGATTTTTTGGAGGGATTGAACAAAATCCAAGAAGTTGTTTTTGTTCGTTATCGAGTTTTTTATATATTTCATCTCTTAGACCACTTGTAATATTAGATGATTGCTTTATCCACCATCTTGAAAAGGTTGCTATAATTGCCCATCTTGATTTCTTTGATATGTTTCCAAGTGTTCCATGCCACAACCTACTATCCCAAAAAATTAAATCCCCTGGTTCTCCTTCAATTAGGTCGTGTTTATCAAAAGATCTATCTGTATATTTACCAGAAAGATGAGACCCAGGAATTACTTTTGTACATCCGTTTTTTTTGTTACTCTGATCTAGAAGGATTACAGCCTGCATCATAAAAATTTCTTCACTTAAATATGGAATGTGTGAATCAATATGATAATCTAAGGGTAAACCACTAGATCTTGCATTAAAATAATTTAGTATATAGTTAGGTGTTGATGAATTTAAAAATCCATAATACTTATCATTTAAAAATGATTTTAACACATACTTTATTTCAATAGTAGAAATAACATCAATAAATTTTTTATTTAAATTTTGAAGATTATAAACTACCTTATCCTCACTATCCCTTTCAGGTAAACCTTTATATAATTCTTTTGTTTTTTTAAATTTTGAGAATTCTTGGTTAACAAAAAGTTTTAATTCATTGACTCCTTTTTGTGTTAGATAGTTTTTAATTTTTGTGTAACCAAATATTTTTATCTCCTTGATTGAATCATTTAATAATTCTTTATCTATTTTATTTGTTAATTGCATAATTCCTTTAAATTACTTAAAATTTTAAATGTTTCAATTAAATCCTTTTTATCCTCGACTACGCTAATCCTTAAAAATTTATCGGTGTCAGGGCCAAATGCCAATCCTGGGCATAGAGCAATATTCAATTTGTTGAATATGTACTTCGCCAACGTGATTGAATCATAGCCACTTTCACTTGTGTTTAATAACAGATAAAAGCCTGATTTTGGAAAGATTATATTCTTATAAATTGGAAGAGCCTTTGACTCTTTTTTTAAAAATACAATGTTTTCATAAATCTTTTTTATTCTTTCTCTATATATGTAGTCATATTTTAATGCATGTAAAGCTCCAATCTGATAAGCATGACTTATACATGTCAAATTCACAACTAATTCGTTCTTTAATTTATTAATTATTTCTTTTGATGAAACAATATACCCTACTCTATAACCAGTCATTGAATAAGTTTTTGAAAAACTAAAAATTGATATTATTTTTTCAAAATTTTGTGAAAAGGAACTTATGCTGATCTTATCTGAGTCAGAATAAACATAATCCTCATAAACTTCATCTGATATAATATAAATATTTTTATCATTAATAAAATTTATCAGTTCTTTAATTTGAAGTTTAGATAAAATTTCGCCAGTTGGATTATTTGGAAAATTTAATATAATTACTTTTGTCTTGTCAGTTATTGAGTTGATTACTTTTTCAATATTTAAAGAAAATTGGTTTTTAAAATCCATCTTCACAAATACAGCTTTTGCACCAAGTCTATTTACATTTAGTTCATACTGTTTCCAATATGGTTCTATAATTATACATTCATCACCCTTACCTAATAAAGTTTTTAAAGAAAGATAAATTGCATGTGAAGCGCCATTAGTAATTATTATATTTTCTTCTTCTGAACACTCTATTTTATTCTTGATATTCAATTTACCCTTTATTTCATTCCTTAGAACATATAATCCTTTTGGGTCAGAATATTTATTATGTTTGAGGTTTTTATATACTTCACGAGATATCGGTTCAATAACATCAAATGATGGTTGGCCTAAGTTCAAAAATTTAGTTTCATCATCAGGACCATTTTTATTAACAAACTCTGAAAAAGAAATTGAAATTGATTCCATTAAAATAATATTATCAGTCTAGAGGCTTTTTTAATTCTTCTAGACTTTTTAAATAGGCTTTAGGAAGTAAATCTTTTTGAGTAAGATATTTTTTATCACAAACAATTTGTTTAGTGTCCCACTTAAGAGTATCTAAGCAATAAAACCAAATATCCTCTTGCATCTCAATTTTTGCTAAATTATCAAGTGTTGATTGATTGATAAAATGATTTTTAATTATGGTAACTCCACCATCATCGCATACAGCAATTGCACCATTATATGATTCTTCAATTTCTTTTTGTTTTTCTAAAGGGAATAATTCTGTCTTTCTATTGTGACAGCCTAGAGGAGTATATCCTTTACTCCAGACTGGAAAATTTTCTCTTTTTATTGATGCTATGTCCCGAACTAGTCCATCAACAATTACAGCTTTAGCTCCTCTGTATAGTATTAGGAATTTTGAAATCAAATCTCCTATAACGGCACGATTTTCACAGTTGTGTGTAAAAATCATAACAATTGACCCTTCTTTAATCTCTCTGATTTTTTCATGAATTTGGTAATTAGATTTAAAACCTGCAAAAACAGTGTTTATCTCTCCGACACAATATTTTCCCTGTATCATCGGTTTAATACCGTCATAGACTCCTTTTTTCCCAAGAGCATCTGCTACTTCTGTAGTTGAAATTCTGTTTTTAACACAGTAATCAATTATTTTTTCTTTTATATTCATTTTTTTAACTGTAATGTAAATTCATATAAGGGGTAATCGTTAAATAGATTAACCTTGTTAGTTATTCCTTTAGAGTATTTAAACATTTCTTCTGGACTGAAATGAATGTTTTTTTTTAATTCATAATCAACATAATTAGATAAGAAATTAATCGAAACAATTTCTTCCGAAATCTCAAATAATACTCTTATGGCCTCTTTAGTATAATTTTTCATGTTTTTGATATTGTATGAAAAAGTCCCTGATGATAATATTATATCTAAGTTTCTTTTTTTAGAAATCGCATAAACTTGATCAATTTCACCCTCATAAAATAAAATATTCCCCCCAGTATGTTTACTCCTTGCTGAATCAATCAGCTTTTTAGAAATATCAACACCTACGTAATGAAAATTTTTTGATTTTTTTTCCAAATATGAAACTAAATGTCCTAATCCACACCCAAAATCAAGTATTGTTTTGCCTTCAAAATCAACATCCCTTAAAAGTTGAGAAAATCGTAAATCTTGATCAGAATAATTTTTCCACCCTACTGATGATATAGTCTCACCGGTTTTCTCAAAACGTTTATTATAAAAATCGGATATCTTCTTTAAATCAATATTTTCACTCATCAAACCAAAACTTTTGTGCATTATGATATAATATTTTTTTAATCTCAAATTTATTCAGCTTATGCTGATTCATAATTTCTTCTGTCATATTGAAGGTTTCTAAGATTGTCCTATCTGGGTAATCTGACCCATAAAAAATCCTTTCAAACTTCATGCTTTTGAAGCAATAAATCATGTCTTTTATTAAAGAACTTTCTCTAAAATATAGAAAAGAATATGAGATATCAAAAAAAACATTTTGTAGTCGTTTTGCAAGCAGCATAAATTCAATCGACAAAAAACCACCCATGTGCGCCCAAACGAAATTAACATCTGGGAAATTTGCAGCCAATTTAGCATATTTTAAAGATGAAAATCCATTCATCAAATAAGTTCCATCTGGAAAGGCGTCTATTATTATTGGAACTTTGTGATGCGAAATACTTTTTATAAACTCATATACTTTTTGATCCTCTAAATCATATTGATGGAGTCTTGGATGTAATTTTATTCCCCTGTAATTGTAATTGTCAATAGCATTATTAGCTCTTTTGAGGGCAATTGTATTGGTTGGATCGATATTAACTACACCAATTAGATTGCCATATTTGTTTATTTCATTTCCAAATTCATCTATTGACCAGGGTTCATTTAACATATGAATTACAACAGCTTTTTCAAATCCAGAATTATCAAGCTCGGTTGAAAGTGCTAAAAATGATTCATCTATTTTTTTATACTTTTTATAATTTAAATGTAAGTGTGAATCTATTTTCATATATACTCTATATTAATTTTATCATAATACTCATCAACAAGTTTTATAGATTCAGAAAGATTTTCTGATACATAAAAAACATATCCTAATCTGTCTCCATCGCAATTAGACCCTTGAAAACTATCTCCTATTTTTGAGAAAAATTTTATTTGTAAGTTCTTATGTTTTATATTTTTTGGATATTCTATTTTTTGTATAGTCCCATGTTTAGCCGGAATATATTTGATTACTGCTTTCCTTTTTTGAATTTTTTTAACCCCTACATTTTTTTTTTGGGCATCCATTAAAGTTAAAAAAGTAGGATCAATTCCACATACATTCTCTACGAAAAAGTGATTTAATCCAAACCCCCCACCTCTAGCTGAAAACTCAACTAAATTAATTGTACCGGATTTTCCAATTATTATCTCTATATGTGCAATTCCTGAATTATAACCTAATGCTTTTGCAGCTTTAAATACATGATGTTTTATTTTTTTAATAGTTAAGTCTTCTAGGTTTGGTGTGAAAATTTTATTTGCAATTGTAAAATTTGAACTTCTTAATTTTTGTTTCTCTGTTATGGCAAGTATATATGGATTTGATTTTTCATAAAAAACCTCAATTGTGTATTCTTTACCTTCAATAAAGTCTTCAATAATTATTTGTTTACACCTTGAAAACTCAAAAGCATTTTTTATATCATTAAATTCTATTTCAGATTCCTTTTTATAGACCAAAACCCCTTTGCTCCCGGAAGAATCAACAGGTTTTAAAACTTTTTTTGAATTAATTCCCTTTAAATATTCAAATGCCTTGTTAGAATCAAAGAAAATTTTCCATTTAAAATTCTGCTGAAGCCCAGCCTTTTCCCATTCTGAACGCTGATGATGTTTATTAACTAATTTCCTTGCTGTCTCTATACCGTAACCTTTAAGCGAAAACTTAGATCTTATATAAGCACACAATTCAATACCTATATCTGAGCAAAAACTTAATGCTCCTATAATATTTATATTTTTTTTCTTTAATTCAATAATTATGTTTTCATGATTATTTGTATCTAAACATAAATAATCATCTGAGTGTTTAAATCCTTCAGCTTTTTTATTGCAGTCGATCGCTAAAGTTTTCATCCCCAATTTTCCAGCCTCTTTAATCCCTTTCACTTGCCAAAATCCAGAAGGGCAAAATATAATCCAGGAATTCTCCATTACAATTTTTTTAAAATATTTAAAATCCTTTCTTTACCAAGACTGTCAAATACATTATTCTGAAAAGAAACTTTACGATCCATGTTTTTGATGAAATGGTTTGTATTAAACTCTTTCTTTGAATAGCCAACAACCAGTCCTTTTGAATGCAATTCATGCGCAATTATTTCTTCAAGTGTTGACTGAGGAAATACAAAAACAGATTTTTTTAAATAAACGCACTCAAAAAGTGTATTACCCCCATTGCAAATGATGTGTTTAGCTTTTGAGATTAACTCAAAAAAATTTGCTGGATTATGAAAAACTTCAAAATTTGAGTTTTCTGGATTTATTTGAGCTAACGGACCTAAAACTACTTTCACTTTGTAATGATATTGACATAAATTTTTGGCAATTTCCAAACTCTGTTTATTAACATCTGCTCCACCTAAACAAATTAGTATGTAGTCTTTCACGGAAATATCAGAATTGAGTGATAAGATTCTTTCATTAAAAACAACATGTTTAAACCCAATAAAGGTGGATAAATTTGCCTTTGGCTTAGAGTGAGGGAAAATTACAATATTATAATCTGGTATACGATTCCCAAAGTGATCAAAACTTATTGAAATAATCGATTTTCTATGTGCAATTTCTATAATTTTATCTGCAAAACTGGGGGTATCAATTAAATATATTTCTCCACTTATATGATTAAGATTATTCTCAAATGATGACAAATCGATAAATTGAATATCTATATTTTTCCCAACCAAATATTTAAACAATATCTCTGATCTATTAAAATGACCGTAGCCTATTTTTTTACTTTTTTCAGTAAAAATCTTAACTTTTTTATTCAATATCATCTAATGAAATACGATCTCCAGGTATTAAGTCTTTTTTAACTTTTTTACCAATAATTTTCTTGTAATATATTGGATTAAGGCTATATCCTGGCCTTATAACTTTTATTTCTTCTTGAGTTATCCTATCACCTTGATATAAATTTTTTATAACATATATAGAACTTCTTGAATTTATACTGGATTTTGAACTAGAGGAAATTTCAAAATTAATTCTCCCTAAACATTTTTCAGTTGATCTCACATTATCAACCATTTCCTTAAATTCTTTTTTATTCAATGAAAAAAATGAATCGTGCGAGTATATATTAAGGTCAGATTTAAAATGTTTTTCAATCATATTGCCTCCTAAACTTGTAGAAATTACTGAAGCCAAATAACCATTTGAATGGTCTGATATACCTGATAGACATTTATATCTTTTTTTGTAAGCGGTTATTGTATGTAAATTCATCTCTTCAATAGGAGCAGGATAAGCTGTTGTACATTTCAAGACAATTAAATCTTCATTATATTTTGTTATGGTTTTTACAGCTAAATCTAATTCTTTCAAATTACAAACACCTGTAGATATTATTATAGGTTTTTTGGTTTTGGCAACTTTTTCTAGTAAGGGAATATTTATTATTTCTGGAGAGGCTATTTTATAGCAGATACAATTTAAATCTTCAAGGAGGGCAACTGCAGAACCATCAAACGGAGTTGAAAAAATGTCTATACCTACCTCTTCAGCATATGAAAAAAGCTCTTCGTGCCATTCAAAAGGGGTATAAGTTTGGTTATATAAATTCCATAATGTTTTTTCTTTTTGCCATGGTGAATTTTTATCTATTCTAAAATCTTTCTTATTTGATTTGAATGTAATTGTGTCGGGGGTATATGTTTGTAATTTAATTGCGTCTGCTCCTACCTTTTTAGCATCTTTTATTAACTTTTTAGCATTCTTGATATTACCTCCATGATTTGCTGACATCTCAGCTACGATATAAGTTGGTTGTGAATTTCCAATTTTTTTATTACCTATGAACATCTTTAATTAAACTTACTTAATAGAGGTTTTAATTTAATCTTTGAAATCCTGAATGACAAACTGGCCCCTCCAATAAATTAAAAATATTAATTTCCTCTGACTCACATTTTCTTATTATTTTAAATATCTGATCGAGAGATTCAAAATATAGGTCGATTATACTATCGGTGTGATCTATGCAAGCATAAAAATTTGTGCTGGCTAGAAAACCCTTTTTGAGCATTTCTTGAGTTACAAAAGTTTTATATTCTAATGAATTAGAATAATTAAATTTAAAACTAGTGATAGGGGGCAACCCAAAAATTGAAATTTTTAGATTATTATTTTTTGCTAAATCAGCCCAACCTTTTTGAACTTTTTTACCAATCTGTGTTATAATTTCCCAAGATTTTATTTTATTCATTACTCCAAGTGAGGCTAATGCTGCAGATGGGCCAATTCTTTCTGTCCAGAAAGTACTACTTATAAAGGTTCTTTGGGCAGCTTCCATTACTTCTCGTTTTCCTAGAACAGCAGTTATTGCGTAGCCATTTCCTAAAGTCTTCCCATACATTGCCATATCAGGTTCAATATCATATTTCTTATGAACCCCGCCATAAGTAACTCTAAAACCCGATGAGCATTCATCAAATATTAAGACAATATTCTTTTGGTTTGCTAAATCTCGAACTTTTTGTAAAAAATCATCTTTTGGGCCAAAATTCCTAGTTACTTCCATTTTTATTACACCTATATCATTATTTTCGACAATTGATTTAAGTTCATCAAAATTATTATACAGAAAAGGAAATACTGAATTCTTTAATTTTTCTGGAACACCTTCTGGACTTAATCCATCCAATAAATGATCAGACAATACATCGTCTTTTGTATGATTTGCAGACAAGTACCAGTCATGCCATCCGTGATAACCACATATTGCAACATTATCTCTGCCAGATGCAGCTCTAGCAATTCTTATAGCAATTGCATTTGCTTCACCTCCAGACCTTGCATATCTAACCATGTCAGCCCACGGATTGATTTCAATTAACTTTTCTGCCAAATAGACTTCTTCCGGACAGTTTAGTGTACTCATATTGCCACTTTTAACTGTTCTAAGTACAGCATTATCTACTTCATCATTTCCATATCCAAGAGTATTAGTGCCAATTCCCATTATGCACATATCAATTAGTTCTTCACCTTCTAAAGTCCAAATTTTACAACCCTTTGATTTAGAAAAGTATGCTGGCCAGTTTTCTGGCAAAAACATCTCAGGTCTTTTTGAGAGGAGCATAGTCCCTCCTGGAATTAATTTTTTTGCTTTTTTATATAGGTTCTGTCCTTTTTTCATTTTTTATTTAATTTATAAAGCTTTTCTGCATATGCCCAATCTTGATCATCATCGATATCTATAGCATGTCCTTTTGAAAGAAAATAGGGGATGAAATTTTTATCTGATCCATTAGTGTCTAACTTTAAAATTAAATCTCTTGAGTAAACATAAAACATCCCCGCGTCGTAATATTTTTTCTTTAAATCTTGTGATCTTATCTGAAAATTACCCTTTTTTATTGGTTGTAGAACACCTTTTTTGTTTAACTCAAATGCCCACTCAATTGGAACTGGATACTCTGTTACTGCCATTAAAGAGTAATTTGAGCTATGATTATTAAATTGAATTGATGCCTTTATTAAATCTTCAGAATTTAATAATGGAGAACAAGGCAATATAATCCATATTTCATCAAATGATTGATTCATCTTTTCATATTGCCCAATTACATACTTAATTACTGGCATTATAGGAGTATAGTCATCTGATAGGTTTTTAGGGCGCGTAAAGTCAATCTCCAAACCTATCTCTTTTACAAGATCGATAACATTTTTATCATCTGTAGAAACATGAATTTTGTCAAACAAATTACTTTCTTTTAAAACTTTTATAGGATAATTAATCATTGGTTTTCCACAAAAATCTTTAATATTTTTTTGAGGAATCCTTTTTGACCCTCCTCTGGCTGGAATAATTGCAATACGCTTAAGCATCTATTAGGATTTAATCAAATCATTGTCACACTTCAAATGCAACCAATATTAAAATTATTTTGACAAAATTTATATGAAAAATATTCACCATGTGCTAGGATTTAAAAGATCTTTTGATGAAATAAAGATTTTTTCAATTTCTTCAATTAATTCTTCAGAACACTCTTTATTAGTATTGACTATTTCAAGTAATTGACTTTCATTATCAATTCCCAAAATACAATAATCAATTAATTCTTTTTGTAAAACATACCCTAAACATATACTTAGAATATTTTTATTAAACTTTTTTGAAATTGATTGTAGTTGATCAATCGCCGGCTTTAATTTTTTCAAACTAGAAGGCAAATCGATACTTTTTTTGAATAATAATCCCTGAAGAAAAATAGACCGGATGTGAATTTCAACACCTTTTTCTTTCAATAGAGGAAAATAGGGTTCGAATTTTCTGTCAAAGATATTATAGGGCAATTGAATTAAATCTGGGAAAATCTCAAAATCAAGAAGCCTATCTAATTGCTCAGGTTCATAAAGTGAATATCCTATCTTTTCAACCTTTCCTTCTTTTTTGTTTTGAATTAATTGATCCCAAAGAGTTTTGTTTTGAATTAAATCGTTAGAGTCATGAAAAAGCACACCATATAATTTGTCAAGATTTAGTGCCTTTAATGAACCCCTAATTTGAGCGCTAATTGATTTACAGTTAGGATTAGTATTTATCTTTGATATAATATCAAATTGATTTAATGATAACTGTCCTATTCTATTTTCAACATTCCCATAACTAGAAGCAGTATCTAGAAGCTCTATCCCTGCCATATTTGCATTTTTAAAAATATTCTTCAAGGCTAAATCGTTAGGGATTTCAGATTTATTTGAAATCCCGTACTTCATACCCCATTGGACTGTTCCTAGTGCAATTTTCATTTATCTACAATATTAAAAATAGCCATTCTATACGTATCAACAAAAGTGCCGTTGTGTATTTCGTGTTTTTTCAAATGACCTTCAATTCTGAATCCCAATTTTTGGTATAATCTTAAAGCAGCTTTATTATTTATCAATACTCCAAGGTTAATTTTATTCAATTTTAGTGAATCAAAACAAAATTTAATAACGGCCTTAGATGCCTCATTAGCATATCCTTTACCCCATTCACGACGATCACCTATCATAATTCCATATTCACCAAATTTATTTCTAAAATTTACTGGATCTATTTTAATATTACCAATATGTTTCCCATTAGATCTAAGTGTTATTGCCCAAAAATACTTCGGGTTGTTTTCTACATCATCGATATACCGAGCTAATTTTTGAAGAGTATAATCTCCTCCAGATTGTAAATATCGGTTGACTTTTTTATCGTTCATCCAACCAACATACACTTCAGACAAAAACTCTTTAGAGAGCGGTTTAACGATCAATCGATCTGTTTCTAAAGTGTCTAAGTCTACTATACTTTTTAGCCTTGGCTCCACTATCTATTGTTTTGTTTTGTTATTATTGTCGTGATTTCTAATTTTTAAATCCTTCAGATAGATAATTAGGTTAGATGAAAATGTTTCAAGTACTGATTGAAAGTTCAATTTCTTATCAAAAAACATAGGCCCAATGTAAGCATCAAAAACCTTATCCTTTATTTTTTTTATAAACTTGTTTACGTCTTTATTATATATATTAAATTCTAATTTATTAATTTCTTTTAAAGCTATAATTATATCATGTTTAGAGTTAATGTGATAACACTTTTCAAAATCAGTATACCATGGTTTACCAAAAACGAAAGTTGGTTTTTTCGATAAGATAGCCTGCCAACCCGAACTACCCGAAATTGTAGCTACTATTTTAGCTTTTTTAATAAGCAAATTTGAATCTTGACTAATATCTAAAATCCTTGTGTTAGGCAAACTGAATATATTTTCGTAGAAACTTATTTTTCTAGCAGAAATTTTCCTGAGATCAACAATCCCATTGGGATCGAATTGTCTTGGGTGTTCTTTGACATATATGAAAAAAGACGATGGAAGACTTTCTCTTAATAATTCAATTGCCCTTAATTGATTTGAAAAAAATAAACCTTCAGGAACTGTTGACCTTTCTGGTTGAAAATGTAATGGGAAATAAACATAATCTAGATCTAGATTAGGGCTAACCATATTTTGTTTATAAAATTTAATCAACTTTTTATTTTGTTTGTAGCGCTTTATTACCAAAAAATATATTTGTAATAAATTTATTTCTTTATTTAGATGAAATGGGCTAATTACATCGCTAGATCTATAATAATTTATTGTTGATTTAAATAGTGTGACAAAATCAATAATTGATCTATATAAATTATTTTTCCTTTTAAAACTTTTAATAGATAAATCATTTAAGCTTTTGGAGTATTTAATAAATTTTGATTCTTTTTCTGTATCAATTAGTTTAATTTTATCCGAAGAGATATAACTGAATCTGTGATCGAATTTGTGAATATCTCTCCAATCTGAGCGGAAATAGAATTTATTATTAAAGTCGGTTCTACTCAATATAACGGTATGCTTTGAAAAATATTTAGAAACAAAAAATAAGACAATATCAACAGGAAAATGAGGTGTTGTAGGGAAGAAAACAAAATTAATATCTTTTTTTATTTCAAAAAATGATTTAAAAAAATTCAGAAGATCATAAAAGTAACTTTTATTTTCAGTTACAGTTATTTTTTTTGAAGAACACCTGTCAACAGTAGAGAAAAAAATACTTTCGCATTCATACATTGCATTTAAAAAATCATCCTCTAAACTCTTTTTTTTAACTAGAGGATAGGCTTTAAAGAGATTTGATTGATCGTAGAGTAGAGAAATGTCAATTCTATCTATTTTACTTATATTCATATCTTTATTGATGGGATTCCATGAGCCATAGCACGAAATATTATTGAACTTATTATGAATGAATTCAAACTTATCCTGAAAATGTTTTTTATCAAGACCCAAAGCTAAAATACTTCCTTTATCCTTCATTAAAATCACTATTAATTAATGCTTTGTAGCCTTCAATATTTTTTATGCTATCAGAATCGAGTTTAAGAATTATATCACAGTTTTTTAGGGTAGAAAGTCTGTGCGCAATAATAATAAGTGTTTTATCTTTTGAAAATTCAATAATATTCTTCATAACCTTTCTTTCAGTATGTTCATCCAATGCACTAGTGGCTTCATCTAAAATTAAAATCTCTGAGGAATTGTACAAGGCTCTAGCGATCCCAATCCTTTGAATTTGCCCACCAGAAATCTTGACTCCTTTTTCACCTATTCTTGAATCATAACCATCTTCAAGATTCTCAATAAATTCGACTAATTCAGCAATCCGACAAACTTCAATAAGCCTATAATGATCATTTTCTTTCTCTTCATTATTGAAAGTTATATTTTCACGAATTGTTGAATCAAAAAGAAAAATATCTTGTGAAACAACATTTATATTGTTTCTCCAGCTAGATATTTTAGCTGAGTCTATTTTTACTTCGTCAACGAAAATATCCCCTGATTGGGGGGTGATTAGTCCTGATATAATATCAATCAAGGTGCTTTTGCCACTTCCTGAATCCCCAATTATTCCAACTATTTGGCCTTTATTTATTGAGATATTTAGTTTTGAAAAAATTGGCTTTTCCTTATCATCATATTTAAACTCAATATTATTTAGCTCTACTTTATTTACGAAGCTAACCTTTTCTCCTTCATGATTAATTTCATTAGGAAACTTTTCGTTAATATTTATATAATCAAGAATCCTTCTAACTATTGCCTTATTCGATTTCAACTTGACGAAGTTTGTGAAAAGAGCATTTACTTCTGGTAATAATTTTTGAATAGCAAAAACAAAAGTGATGATTAGTGGAGCTATAAAATTAATATCTTGTTGAGAGTTAAAGTTATACATTAAAATTATAACTGAAAGTATTACCAGGTATTCGAAAATCAATTTGGGTAATTGACTTACAAAATCTACTACAGAAATTGATCTTAAAAATCTATTTGTAACACTTGCAAAATTTTTGTAAAACACAAATTGTGTTTTATTTAGAATAAGCATTTTAATCGCACCTAATGATTCTTGTATAAGCTTAATCATAATTGCACTGTTTTCATTTTGAACCGAGCTGAAGTGTTGTAACTTATTATTCATTGATAAACCAGCTGTCAAATAAAAAATTATAAGACCTCCCAATATTGTTAATGATACGATTGGATCTATAACTAACATTCCAACTAGTACAAAGAATATTAACAAAAATGAATTTATAATCTTTAATATAGGAATAAGGTATCTAGCCGCTATTCCAAAGGATTGATTTAAACCTGTGATAATATTTGCTGAATTTTGGTTTGTGTGGTATTGGTAAGACTCATTAATAATTCTCCAATAAATTAAAGTTGATATTTCATGAACAATCAAACGTGCTAATTTTGTTCTGACATAAATCAATAAAATTTTTATTAAGTATGATATTGTAGATATACAAAAAAATAGAGTTGTTAGAGGAAGGTATACTTGTCGAGCCTCAGTTATTTGAAAGAAATTTAATATTGGTTTAAAATAATCATTCGCAAGCAGTAAAGAAGGGTCCAAAAAAACACTAACAAAAGGAAATATGGCCCCCATGCTAAAAACTTCAAGTAAAGAACTGAATAATGTAAGAAAAATAAGAATTCCTAGCTGAAATCTTCTTTTTTGAGAAGTGTTTTTTAAAATGATTTTTAATGTTGAAAACATGCTTATTTTTAGAGCTTAATTATTCGAAAAATATAGTCTTATTAAATTATCTTTTATAATGACTTTAAGTCAATAATAATTATCTATTTAGTAAGTTTTTTATTCCCAATTATTGATATGCTTATTATCAATTAAACTTGCAAAACGACCTCTATAATAGTCTCTATTGAGTAATTCTTCATTAGTAAGTTCTCTTGAGGAAGCCCCTAGTGTTATTTCCCAATTAGAAAATTCCTCATTAATTAAACTTATCATTTTTGATCTGGGAAGCTTTGCAAAATCTGTAAGTTGTTTTAATTCAAGTGGATTAATTGAGACAGGGCCATCCCTTGTCTGATCTCTTTCTAAAATTGTAAAATGTCTTTCTATGCATGAAGCACCAAGAGCTAATGCTATTTTACTTGCAATTACTTGAGTTTCTTCTACTTTAGTATGATCTGAATAACCTACATTCTGCGTATATCTTCTCAAATAATCCATCCTCCTTAAATTTAAGTCTTTTAACGGAGTTGGATAAATAGTTGTACAATGAAGAAAATGATAATTACTACCTTCTAAAATTTTTGCTGCCCCTTCAATTTCGTCATCAAATGTTGCCCCAGTAGAAACAAAAATAGTACTCCAATATTTTTTAACTTCATATAATAATGGATAAGAGGCACAATCATAACTAGCTATTTTTATAGCCTCATAGCCCATGTCTTTTAACTCTTTAGCAGAATTCAAAGAGAAGACTGTTGCCATTGATCCTATTCCAGCACGTTTGCACTCATCAGCAAACCAAGATTCTTGTTCAGTTGTTAAATCTAATTTTTTTAATCTCTCCAATTCTTGTTTGAATGGACGTTTAATCGATTTTGTCTTTCCATTAGAGTCAATTATCCCTCGATCGAACCTTTCACGGTGAGTCAATTCACTTGATCTTATGGCTTGGAGTTTTACAAAATTAGCTCCATTTTGTGCTGCGGCATGGATTTGCCTTTTTAAGACCTCGATATCACCGTTATGATTTTGACAACACTCTGCTATAATTAAAGGTTTCATTTAATTTGTTTTAGAAATAAGTTAGTAATAAATGATCTTGTTTTTTCTATTGAACTTTTGCCATAACCACCCATGTGTGGTGTAATAATCAAATTACTATTAGATCTAGAATAATCTAAAAGTTCATTAGAAATAGTTTTTTCTTTATCCCAGGAGGAATCTCCGCATAGAACATCAATTGCAGCTCCTTCTAATTTATTTTTTTGTAATGCCACAAGAAGTGCGCTTTCATCAATCAGCTCTCCCCTTGATGTATTTATCAAATAAGCCTCTTTTTTCATCAAACTAAGTTTTTTATCATTTATAAAATTGATATTATCCTTACTCCAAGAAATCAAAAGAATTATATAATCAGCATTCTCTAATAAATCATTTAAGCCAACTTTTTCTAGATAAAATGGCTTCTTATTAAAAACTTTATCATCTATATCATTAACTATTACATTCATTCCAAAGGCATGACCATATTCAGCAACAATTTTTCCTAGCCTACCATATCCAATTATACCCAAGTTTTTGCCATTAAGTTCATCTGCTAAATAAGGATTCCTATCCCACTTTTTTTTGTTCTTAGTGTTTATAATTGCCGGTTGTAAGTTTCTAGTAATTGATAAAAGAAGGGCCCAAGTATGCTCTGCTGTTGATTTTACTTGACACAAAAAATCTTCATGATTTTTTAATCCAATAATTTGAATCCCTTTTTTAGTAGCATACTCCTCGTCAATATGGTTATAACCAGTGGTTGGCGTACATATAAATTTTAACTTTTTTAATAATTCCATTTGCACTTTTCCGATACTCAATCCAAGTTTAGTGAAAATAACCTCAAAATCTTTATCCACAAGAAATGCATTAAAATCAGACTGTTTATTAAAAGAGGCATATGTAACTTCATAAGCCTCTTCTAATTTCGCAAGGGAGCTCAAAGGATAGGCCTCTTTTTCTAGATGTAATATTTTATTTTTATTATTCATCCTTAATCACAGCCCATCTTTGGAAATCCTCCGAATAAGTAAAATGTTTAAAGGGTTTTTCCTTTTTTTTAGCGAAAAATTCGTCTGTTGCTATTTTTGCTCCAGGAAATTTCAAAGAATAGTACTCGTCTAAATACATATAACCTTTAGCAGTTAATCTATTATAAACAAATGGTAGTGATTTTTTATATCCTTCGTATAAATCACAATCAATTAATGCGGCAAAGAATTTTTTCTCCGCTTCTACTTCATCCATAGTTTCTGAAAAATCTCCTTTTATGAGTTTAATATTATCAAGACCTAGATAATTAATTTTTCTATTTAATTCTTTTAATGAATTTTGGGAAAAATCCTCTGAAGTGGATATATTTTTTACATTTATCTGTGTTTGCTTGACAAAAGCTTTATAGGTACGATTTAGTTTATAATCTTCAAAATGTTCCTTTGTGATTTTACCCTTTTTGAATAAACTATCAAAGTTTTTCAAAGCATCATTTGAATGATAACTAGGAAAACCTTCAAAACTATCATAGCCCCAAATTGTCTTATCACTTTTTAACTCTTTCAACAACATAGCTGTTGCTAGGATAGAATTCCCTCTATAAACACCAACTTCACAAATATCTCCATCTAAAATTCTATGATTTTCTCTGATATAGTCGTAGTAAGGTTTTAATTTTCCTGGTCTTTTGAAATTATCAACACCTAAAACATTAAACTCCCAATCTTTTGATAAAATTTTCATTAATTATTTCTTTTTTTTTCATAAATCCAATTAGCAAATTCAAGGTCTTGAGGGGTATCTATATTAATCGAATCATAATAAGACATTTCATGAGCTAAGGATTTTTCCCCTTTGAAAGATTTATTCAAAAGAATATTTCTTCTAGTTAAATAAATAGCTCCGTTTCTAATATACATGGAACGTAGCTCTTGCCTATTTTGATTTTCAACTTTCTCACAAAAATTTGGATCAATTAGAAATCCTTGTTCTATATACTTCATCCTTGCGGGGTGATTACTTTCTACATCTACTACGCTTATTACGCTATTTGCTTTTTCATTTTTATAAAGTAAATCAATCGAATCATTAATATCTTCACAACTCCTAAAGGGCGTTGTAGGTTGAAGATACATTACAGCATCGTAAGTTTTTTTTTGTAAACGCTCCATTTCTCTTAACCCGTGAATGGCTACCTCTATAGAATTTGAGGTGTCTAAAGCTAAATGCATTGGTCTCTTAAATGGTACTGACACTCCATATTTTATAGCATTCTTTGCAATTTCATCATCTTCAGTACTAACGATAATAGTATCAAGGTTTGATTTTAAGGCCTTTTCAATGGTATAAGCAATTAGAGGTTTTCCTCCAAGCATCGCTAAATTTTTTCTTTTTATTCCTTTTGACCCACCTCTTGCGGGAATAATTCCTAAGACATTCATATTTTATGATGTTGACCCTTAATTGAAGATAAGATATTACTTAATCCTATATATATAGATGGTTTTACCGATAACACCTCTTTTCCCTGAAATAGGTTCCATCCATCAAATATGATGGGATTTTCTTTCATTTCAGAAACCATATTAAATGTATTTATTTTTTGAAATTTTATGTGGTTATTTAAAAACAAAACAGCATCAAATTCATTAAAATCTTTATTGATGTCATGATATATCAGACCAATAGATTCTATCTCTTTACTGGAAGCTACAGCATCATAACCGTGCAATTCAAAAGTGTCCTCTCTAAACCTTTTAGTAATTTCTACAGAGGAAGAATTTCTTATATCTCCGGTTTCAGGATTTCCTTTAAATGCAAGACCACAAAATAAAATTTTGATTTTTTTGCTTTCTTTATCTGCTAAATTTAATCCTTTTTTAAATTGTTCAAATACAAAATTATGCATAGACTCGTTAACTTTTCTTCCATTTAGAAAGAGTTTATGATCTATCGAATGCTTATTACTTACAAAAGAAAAAATATAGGGATCTTTCGTTAAGCAAGGACCCCCAACGCCAGGACTAGGATAAGGTATTGGGTCTCTTACATATCCTTTGTTCGAGGAATTGATAAGTTGGTGTGCATTAATATTATACTTCGAAGCAATTTTTGCTATATGGTTGGAAAAAGCAAAAATATAATCCCTAAAACTATTATTGATTAGCTTAACCATTTCTGCCTCTTCTAAACTTTCCACAGTAACAATAGTTGAAGTAATGTCTCTAAAAATAGCAGATGTCACTCTTGTCGAATCTTGATTAAACCCTCCTATAATTTGTGGTAAACTTCTCAATTCCTTAATTGCAGATCCTTCTGCTGTTCTCTCTGGTGCAAACGAAAGATGGAAATCAATTCCACAAACTAGTCCAGATTCTTTTTCTAAAATATCTTTTACAAAGTTTCTAGTTGTTCCTATAGGGACTGTAGATCTTAAAACCACTAAGTTCCCTATGGAAATTTTTTTGCCAACACTGTAAGAAGCACTCTCAAGATAATTCATATTAGGAACCATTTCTTCATCACTGTTACAGAAGATGGGGGTTCCTACAGAAATAATAAAAACATCACTTTTTTCTACTTCTCTTTTAAATATTAAATTTCTGTTTAGATTTTCCTTTAATAGTTCTAAAAGACCTTTTTCGAAAATATGAGACTCTCCTTTTTTTAGAAGATTTAATGTTTTTTTATTGGATTCAATCCCAGTAATGTTGAACCCTGAGTCTGCCATAACAAGAGCTAAGGTTAATCCAACATAGCCCATTCCGATTATTGATATGTTTCTGTGGGTTGCAACTTTTTGTTCCCATAATTCGTGATAGCCTATAATCCTAATAGGAATGTTGTTATTATCGACCAATATAATTTTATCTAAAAACTTAGATGATTTTCTATTCCTTAGATTTAATTCTTCAGGTAGTTTTTCTAAAATTATTGAAAGGCTGTCAGAAGAATTAAATGTTATTGGGGAATCTACCATGTACTCACATGCTTTTTCTTCTAAATTTGCGCCTTTAAGTAATGCTCTTCTAACATCCCCTTGTGAAATGACTCCAATTAGACTGTTTTTACTATCAATAAATAAAGCTATTCCACTTGGTAAATTGAAGTTTGAAGCTTTATCGAATTTATCCAGTACCTCTTTTAATGTGGTTTCTTTTGAACAAAAAAGGTTCGAAATCTTATTTTCCATTAAAACATTGTATTAATTATTTTATGAGCTGCATCTTGATGGCCATTTATTTTTTGTTTCAATAAATTTTGATGACACATAGAATGTGCTTCTTTTAAGTCCAAAAAGGAATTTATTTCCTGTAGTTGTTCTTCACTAATAAAATCGTCGTTAATTTCTATTGCTCTGCCGACACCTATTACTTCTACTTTATTAGCATTGTGTGCAATTTCAAGATTTTTATTGTTATAGATTACTACAGAGGGGATCAAATATGAAACACAATCTGTTAAAATCCCTATCCCAGGTCTACAGATTATAACATCAAGCGACTTAAAACATTCATCTGTGAAATCAAAAAGTTTGACATTCAAAAATTTATTTGATCCTATAATTTTAAACTTTTTATAAAGTTTTGAATCTAAAAATATTCCCTTTGATGTATTAATTGATGATAATCTTTCTATCAGGTTTAAAAACACATCATCTAATTGCTCAGTACCCCCTGAGGTGACAAGAATTTTATTATAACTTCTCTTTTTTTTCTCAACCCTCCTTTGAGTGAACCATGGTACACTAAAAATATTAGCCTTTTTTTGTAGAGAATCCATATACATGCCATTCAAAGCAATCATTTCAGTTTTATTTTGGGTAATTATTTTTTCTTGAAATGCTTTAATTTTTCTTATATCTTCTACTTCATTTTGAATAATGTCCGACCACAAAAATGAACCCATCAATAATGTGTGTTTGTTAGCTAGTAAAGGAACCGCATAATTATCTGAAACAACTAAATCGCTATTCAAAATTATTTTACTATCTCTAAAACCGTTGGCCCATTTTAAAAATTCAGAATAATTTAATGTACTATTTTCTAACCAATTTGGTTCATTCTCCATTAAATCTATATGGAATTTTAAACGAGAAATATTTGGATTTATACCTTGCTTTAGAAATTTAATTTTTGATTTATTAGAAATAATATTAAAATATATTTCTGGCTTTCTTTCATAAATTTCATTTAAAACCTTTAGGCTCCTTTTACAGTGACCGTATCCATTTGAACAAATAACGAAGGTTATAATTTTTTTTTTGTTTGATTCAATAATAATATTTTAATTTTTAAAATAAATTTTGAAAACCAATTGGTTGCTCAATTAATGAAACTACTTTTTCTTGCTCTAAATTTGTAAGCCCAGGAAATATAGGTATACTTATTGCCTCCTTATAGTATTTCTCTGATTGGTCAAAATTTTTATATGAAAATCCTAATTCCTTATAAAATGGCTGTCTGTAAATTGGTATATAATGGATATTTACTAAAATACCCGCTTGCCGAAATTTTTCAAACAACTGTCTGTGAGTAATTTTTTTATTTTTTTTGAGTCGTATTATATACAAATGCCAAGAGGAGTTAGCATCTTTATGTTGCTTTGGGGTTTCAACAATAGAGTCTTTTAATAATTCATCATAACGCTTTGCAATCGCTCTACGTTTTTCAACAAATTCATCTAAACGATCCATCTGACTTAAACCTAAGGCCGACTGCACATCATTCATACGATAGTTTAATCCAAGATTTAATTGTTCATAATACCATGGCCCATCTGGTGTTTTACTCATTTCTGTAGCTTGTCTTGTTATCCCATGGCTGCGATAACGACCTATCAACTTTGATAAATTATCATCATTAGTGAGACACATTCCACCTTCACATGTAGTAATAATCTTAACAGGATGAAAGCTAAATACTGCGATATCACTGTATTTACAATTCCCAACTGGTTCTCCTTTATAAGTTGCCCCTATAGCATGTGATGCATCTTCTATAATTTTAAATCCATATATCTTAGAAAGTTTATGAATTTTCTCCATTTCGCAACTTTGACCGGAAAGATGAACAGGAATAACAACCTTTGGTAATCTTCTTTCTTTTTTTGCTTTAAGAAGTTTTTTCTCTAAAGCCTCAGGTGACATATTATAACTCACAGGGTCTATATCAACAAAGTCAACATTAGCATTACAATATAAGGCACAATTAGAAGAGGCAACAAATGAAATTGGACTAGTCCAAACAACATCTCCTTTTCCTATACCCAAAGCTAAACAAGCAATATGAAGTGCACTTGTAGCGCTATTGCACGCATAGGCATGAGTTGCATTACAATAATCGGCTACTTTACGTTCAAATTTTTGCACAACTGGCCCTTGTGTAATATAATCTGAACGTAAAACATCGACTACATTCAGTATGTCTTTTTCTGAAATATCTTGCCTACCATAAGGTATAATATCCCTTTCTCTTTTAGAATTAGCCTTGAGTTTTAATTCGTGTATTTGTTTGCCCAATGAAGGAACAGATGAATCTAAATAAGTACATAATTTATGATTGCATAAACTCATATCCTTAGGTCGAATGGTTAAATCTGGAATATCCTTTATACTTATTGGCACTATCAGCTCTGGGGAATACCCAAAGGCATTTGCTATCATTTTCCCAAATTGATATTTATTAATACGTTCATTAGAGCAAACATTAAAAACCCCTTTTGCGGATTTATTAATAAGAAGATTTATTTTTTCACTTAATGTTTTTACTGAGATGGGAGTATAATAAACATCATCGAATAATCGAATTGATTCATTACGCTCTAAACTTTTTAAAATTTTATCTGAAAAAGATGCTTTATAAGTAGGTCCCCATCCAAAAAAATTTGTCCGGATTACCAAAGCAGTTGGATTTTTAACTAAAACTGCTTTTTCACCTTCTCCTTTTGTTTTTGCATAGTTGTTTAATGGCGAAAGTTTCTCATTCTCCTGTTTAAAGGAGTTAGTGCCATCAAAAAGATGATCAGTTGATATATGAACTAATTTTATATCAGATTTTAAACATGCCATTGCTATATTTACAGCTATGTCCTGATTTATTTGAAATGCTAATTCTGAGTCTGCTTCGCAAGCTTCTACGCTTGTTAAGCCAATACAATTAACAACGACATCCGCTTTAACTTCTTTCAATTTTTCCGTAATATGGTCAACGGAGTCATAATTAAGCATAAGAGTCTTTAGCTTATTATTCTCTAATTTTTTATTGTGAAGAGCAAGAATATAGTTAGAATCAAACCCATCATATTTAATCCAACTTTGTGCCAATAAGCTAGATCCACCAGTAAATACTATCGTTCTCATGTTAAATTAACCCAATTTTATTTTTATTTTGTTGAATCCACAATGCCAAATCTTTTGCTTTCATCCATTCTTTATTGTTATTTGAGCTATACAAAAAGTTCTCTGGCACTTTCTTCCCATTTTTAATACGCTTCTGATCTTTTGACCAATCATGAATTGCTGGTAGAATTTTAAAATATTTATCATACTCAAATGTATGCGGAGCATCTTCAACCCCAATCATTTGTTCGTGTAATTTTTCTCCAGGCCTTATCCCTATTATTTTTTTTTCAACATCTGGAGCAACTGCTTTTGCTATATCTATTATAGTCATTGATGGAATTTTCTTTACATAAATTTCCCCTCCCAACATATCCTCGAATGCATGCCAAACAAGTTTAACCCCTTGTTCTAAGGTGATCATAAATCGAGTCATTCGATCGTCAGTGATCGGCAGAACCCCATCTTCTTTTTTCTTTAAAAAAAATGGGATTACAGATCCTCTTGATCCCATTACATTTCCATAACGAACTACTGAAAACTGGGTTTTGTTAGGATTTAAGTGCGAGCTGCCTGCTACAAATAATTTATCAGATGCCAACTTGGTAGCCCCATAAAGATTAATTGGGTTACTAGCTTTATCTGTTGAAAGTGCCACTACTTTTTTAATTTTCTTATCTGTACAAGCATCGATAACATTCATAGCTCCATTAATGTTTGTTTTTACACATTCGAAAGGATTATATTCTGCGGTAGGTACAATTTTTGTAGCTGCTGCATGAACAACATAGTCTACGCCGTCCAGAGAACGTGACAGTCGATCTCGATCACGAACATCACCTATAATAAAATTAACTCTAGAATCATCTCGATAATTTTCCGCCATATCCCATTGTTTCATTTCATCTCTTGAGAAGATAATTATTGATTTGGGTTGATATTGATCTAAGGTCATTCTTACAAATTTCTTCCCGAAAGATCCTGTGCCACCAGTTATAAGTATTGTGCTGTCTCTAAACATTTTATAATTGTATTATTTTATTTTGCTTATTTAAAATATTTCTTCCATCAAAAATCTGGCAAGTAAAAGATGATATGGTTTTAAATTCATCCCACTCTGTCAAAATTACTAGCGCATCTGCATCAAGGTTATCTATTTTTTCTAGTTTTTTTATCTTAAATCCTATTCTACTTTGTAGGGGAACCCTCTCCCAATAATTTGAAATATCTTTTATAACTGTTTCATTTGAAACCATAGGATCATAAATTTCCAAAAATGCTCCCGCATTATATAATTTTTCTGCTATGTATATTGATGCCGACTCTCTCGAATCATTTGTGTTAGCCTTAAAAGCCCACCCTAAAATCACAATCTTTTTGTCAGTTAAATCCCCTCCAAAATGATCAATTATTTTTTGTGCAAAACGATTTTTTTGATAATCATTTATTTTTACTACCTGATGCCAGTATTCTGCAACTTCTTCTAAACCGTAGTGCCTAGCGAGATAAACTAGATTTAAAATGTCTTTTTGAAAACAGCTTCCCCCAAAACCAGCCGATACTTTTAAAAAATGAGATCCAATTCGATGATCCTTACCAATTGCATTAGATAATTCATCTATATTCGCTCCTGTCTTTTCGCATAAAGCTGAAAAGCTATTGATTGAAGAAAGCCTTTGGGCTAACATTGCATTTGATGCTAATTTAGCTAATTCAGAAGACCACACATTAGTAGTCAATATCTTTGAATGAGGTATCCATTTAGAATAGATGTCAACTAAGGCTTTAACTGCCTTTTGACCAGAGGGTGTTTCATCTCCTCCAACTAGAACTCGGTCTGATTTAAAGAGATTTTGAATAGCTGTTCCTTCAGCTAAAAACTCTGGATTTGATAAAATTTCAAAATGATAAACTTTATTCTCTGCAACTAAAATCTGTTTTATTTTTTCAGCTGTTCGAACAGGAAGAGTGGATTTTTCTACTACAATTTTATCAGAATTAGAATATTGAGCTATATCTCTAGCACAGTCTTCAACATGGCATAAATTTGCTGCCAATCCAGCTCCCTCCCCTGAAGTTTTTGTTGGCGTATTTACAGCAACAAATATCATCTCTGATTCATCAATGGCATCTGAAATTTTTTCAGAAAAAAATAAATTTCTTCCTCGTGTTTTTGAAACAACATCGATTAAACCAGGTTCAAAAACCGGGAGTTGTTCTAAAGGACCATTCCATGCTTTGATTTTGTCTGGATTATTGTCAACAACAGTCACTTTAATAGAAGGACACTTAAGAGCAATAACGGCCATTGTCGGACCTCCAACAAAACCTGCTCCGATACAACAAATATTTTTTATTTGCATATTATTTGTTTAATAACCAAGAAGATGATTGAATCTTATCACCAAGACCTTCAATCATCTTAATTCCTAACTTTCTACATATCAAAGATTCTGGAATACTTTGATTGTTTTGATCACCACCATTTGCAAAATAAAGATCATATTTATTAGAAAAGTTATTATATAGTTTTTCTATGCTTAAACATACAGTTGGGTCTTGGTCAATTGATAGAATAGCTTTGTCGATCACTTCAAGTTCTTTAATGATCAATAATCTCTCTTCTTCTAGCATAAACTCCTTCGATTTTTTAAGGGCCCTTTGATAGTCATTATTGACAATAACAAAAAGTTTATCTCCATTTTGTTTTGCTAAATGGAAATATTCAATATGTCCTTTGTGCAAAGGGTTAAAATATCCAGAAACAATTATTCCTCTTGCTTTCATAAAATATTTATTTATCCTTGGCGTAAAATAAAATGATATGTTCTCGATCAGAAAGAAATTTAGATGCTAAATAAAAACTCACTTTTCTTCTAATTAGTTTTTCTATTTTCTCCTCTAGTTGAGCTATATATTCCATATTTAAATTTTGCCCGATAAGAAAAACTTCGATTAAACCTGAATCGATTCCTTTAGCATAATCACCAACTAAAATGATTTGATCTACAGCTCCCATTCTTTCTAAAACTTTTTCAACAAGATCTTCTAACCCTAAGTGTTTCAAAACAACTTTTTGTAGAACTTCAAACAAAGGATGCTTAGTATTCGCCTTATACTCAATTTTATTATCAACTTTTAACTTTTCCAGATAGCCTGCATTTTGTAAATGATTAAGCTCCTTTCGGATGGCATTTGTAGATTCGCCCATTTCATTTGCCAATCCATTTAAATATCCTCTGTTAGCTTGTGAAACAAAGAATTTAATCATTAGACGCAAACGAGTTTTTGATGTAATTAATTCACCTAACATTAAATTTTTATTTAATTCTATTCATGGCTCCGCCGTATCTGTCACAAAATTCAGACTAATTTTAATCGCATGAAAAATTCTCTCAGGCCAAAGTCAAAGTGACCAACACACCTAAGCTTCTAAGTTCTAACTTTAATTTTTGTTTTGAATGATCTATAACTTTTCCTTCTCGTCCCATAAAAGGTCCATTAGGGATTGTAAAGTTTGAACCTCTTTTGATCTGTTCAATCGAAAAACTTTTAATAATACTAGACAAACTACTTTTTAATACACTTATTTCTTTTGCTCTTACCTCTGCTGGCTTTCCTAACCAAAAAATATAACGAACAACACCAGGTACAGAAAAAACTTTTCTACGCTCGCTTTCATTTATATAAACTAAAACATAAGAGGGCAAAAGTGGTTTTATAACCTTTTTTTTGCGGTCGGAGTATTGAACCACTTTTCTATAAGTAGGGCAATAAGCTTTGATACCAATTTTATTGAGTGTTTCGGCAACCCGAATCTCAAAGTTCGATTTAGTGTAAATTACAAGCCATTTCATCTTAAAAAACTCGGAATAAAACTCCTGTTACAATTATATTAATAGACTAAGATAAATCTATTCCGAGTTTATGTATACTTTTAATTAATTAAACCTTATCAAGTACCAAAAGTACTTAAAATTATTTAATTTTACAAAAATATATATTAAATATAAATATTAATATCCATCGCAATATTGTTTGAAAGTAGATTCAGCTTGGCTATAACCTGACTTAAATGCAGTTTCTAGAAGAGGACATGCGCCAACGGGATCTTGCATCTTAATAAAAATTAATGCTTTTATATACTCACATTTACCATTTAGAGGATTTAAGTCATCAATAACTTTATCTATCTGATTCAAAGCTTTCTGAAGATTACCGATCATATAATTGGCTGTTGCTGCATTTTCATAATAAGCATAATTTAGTGGATCTAATGCTAGGGCTTTTTCAAATTCTGTAGCAGAATTTTTGTAATCTTGTTTATTAAAAAATTCGAGTCCCCTACTAGAGAATTCTATTGACTGTACTAAACCTTTCTCTCCAATAGTAATTTTACTATGAAGTCTTTTGATATCCGCATTATCAGGGAAAATTTCCAATGCCATGTTTGCCCTTTTAACAATTAATGGATCTGCTTCAGCATTAAAACTCGAGGCTATTATTAAATAATTTTTCCAATTATTCAATTTATTATTAGATGTAAGAAGTTCAAATGCTTCATCTAAGGCTAATTTATCTCTAGTTATGTTTATCAAATTAAAATATCTGGAAGAATGTAAATAATTGTTTGGAAGTCCAAAAAAAGCTTTTCTAGCATATTTTTTTGCACTATCTAATTTACCTAATTCTTGATAGATCTGACTTTTTAAAATTTCTGAGTAATATAAATAAGGATTTGCACCTGTCCCTTTTTCTAGAAGTGATAAGGCTTTTTTGTAGTTCTTCGAATTAACAAAATATCTTGCTTTAACAGAATTAATAGGTATTGTAGTAACGGTTATGTTTGGAATTTTTGGGACAATATTTTCTACCTGATTAATAGGAATGTTAAATTGATTACTGTTAAAGTCTTGAAGTAAAAACATTTGTCCTTTCAATGATTTATACACTGTATTGGTAATATATAAACTTGGAACAATACAAATTAATGCTATCCCAATAAATATTAAGCTGATATTCATGTTGCCTTTTAATTTTTCAACTTTAATATTGTGCTGTTGGTAATAAATCATTATGAGGGCCATTATAGCAGCCCAGGAAACCAAAACTTGTGGACGTGCAATTGGAAAATTTAAACATGCGTCGATTGTATAGACACCGAGTGCAGTAATAAGTAAGAATAAAAAAATCCTCTCTTCTGTAGAAATTTTTGAAATGGAAATAAGCACATATACATAATATCCAGCCCACAAAAAAACTCCTAAATACAACAAAAATCCTAATATCCCCAGTTCTGCTCCTAATTGAATAAAATCACTATGGGCATGATAAGGAACTACATACCCTTCTATATCTTTAGAGTCATATTCAATTGATTTAAGCTTCCAATTTCCTAAACCAACTCCAAATATTGGGTTTGAACGTAAATGAGTTAAAACATCCGTATAATAACGCAATCTCTGATTAATTGACCCATCATCTGTTGAAATTGAGATAGTTGCAGCTCGAGATAAGGCGTCAGCTCCTTTGTCTGCAATAAATTTTTGATTTATAAATATTGCTAGTAATAAGGGTATAACAAAATACGCTATCCCTAATAATTGTGAAATTTTTTTACCATTTTTAAAAAAAGTATACAAATTCAACATGCAATAGCTAAAAAATATGAGCCCCAATCCAATGAATGATGCTCTAGATTGAATCATTGATAAACTTAGGATGGCAAGCAAAACGATTGCGCTTAAAATAATTTTATAATTAATCTTTTTTAAAACTTGTATAAGATAAAGTATGAAAGGAATTTTAACAGCTATAGAAAAGGCTGTAATGTTCCTATTTGCTGTGATTCCTTTTAAAGTTCCAGAACTAATAAAACCTGTATTTTCTATCATCATCAGTGCTTCTTTAAAAACATAAAAGATCTCAATCCCTAAAATCACAGTAATCACCCATGACACAAAAGCGTGTTTTCTTTTGATGTTGTAAAATAAGATGCTCATAGAAAAAAACATAAAAAGCACATTTACTTGCCTTGTAATATTTACTATAACTTCTGTTGAATTAATTGAGTAAAAATATGAGAGTCCAGCCCATGTTATAAATCCTACATATGTAATTGACATCCAAGAAGATAAAACTAATATTATAGTTTTTGAAAGGATTTTTCTGTAATAATAAATAGTTATTATACTGGTCAAATTTATTATACTCATTCCAACCCATTGAGGTGCAATTTTATCTACCGCATCTAAATTTGGAACAAACCCCAAGCATAGATAAAAAACTATTAAGGGTATTGACAACAAATTAAAAGAATTAAATTTCAGATTATGTTTTATTGCCATTGAATGAGTTTTACAACACTAAAATAGTATTTTTAGAACACTATTCGAAGTATATTATATCTTTGGGATATGAAAGTTCTATTTTTATTTGTAGCCTTTTTCTTTAGTTCATTTATTCACTTTTTTGTTCAAAAAATTTTTATTGCCTATAAAAAGTTTGATGATTTTAACCATCGAAGCTCTCATAAAACCTTAGCAACTAGGACGGGGGGTATAGGTATTTTTATTACGCTACTAATTATCTCTATCTTTTATTACTCACAAAATGTTGAAATTTTTGATTATTCTTTGTTTATTCCAATTGGGATAATGTTTATTGTAGGCGTATACGATGATTTTTATAATGCTGATTTTAAACTCAAGTTTTTACTTCAAATAATTGTAGCAAAAATATTGATAGATCAAGGTTTTATAATTGAAAATTATCATGGTCTATTTGGCCTTTACGAAATTCCAAGAGTTTTAGCTCAACTTACAACTACTTTTGTTTTTTTAGTGATAGTAAACGCTATTAATTTTATTGACGGTATTGATGGTTTAGCAATTACAGAGGTAATAAAAATAATCTTATTATTTGAATTTTTAAGTTACCAATACACTCCACTTACTACTTTTAGTTCAATTATAATTGGATGTTTAATGCCACTTTATTACTTTAATTTTAAAAAGAAGAGAAAAATTTTTTTAGGGGATGGAGGATCCCTTCTGCTTGGAACAATTGCTTCAATCTATGCTTTTTTTATTCTCGGGCCTAATTATAGTTTCAATACCGAGTCGTTTTACATAAATAAAACTTTATTTTCTATATTAATATTATTATACCCTTTAATTGATTTACTTAGAGTATTTATAATTCGAATCAAAAATAAAAAATCTCCTTTTCAACCCGATCAGAATCATTTGCATCATATTTTGATTAAAAAAGGATACTCAAGTTTTATTTCATTTATTATGATCCAAACTGTTTTTTGCCTAGTTCTAGGTCTTTTCTTTGTAGCAAAATTGATCTAAAATTGCTTGTGGAAAATCAAAGCCTTTTTCTCTAGATTCTTGTAAATAGTCACACCCCAATTTATTCTCCTCAAGCTGTAGATAATTGATCCCTAATAAATACTCTGCCTTACCTGTTTTAGGCTTAAGATCTATAATCATTTTTTCCAATATTGATATAGATTTTTGATTTTCACCAATTTTCATATAAGCATTTGCCGCATTTTCAAAATAAGAAACCTCAAATGGATTAATGGCTCTTGCTTTATCGAATAATTTAGCTGATTTTTTGAATTCTTTATTTTCAAATGCAGCTTCGGCTTGTTGTTGAAAAATATATCCTTTTGCTGCATTATCCCTTCCTATTTTTCCAATTATTCCATATGCTTTATTTATTAAACTTGTGGGATTATTCACTAATAACTTTTCCATTAAATCTTTGTCAGATAAACCGATATTGTTTTTCAGTCTTGAGGAAACTTGTAAATATTTTCGATACTTTTCCTCCATAAAATTACCTTTCAAATCATTATAAATTTTATTTAATGAATTTGTGTCTTTTTTGACTTCTATTAAATTCAAATAATGATCATAATGATTAAATTGATTAGGTAATATATCATATGCCTTTTTAGCATATTTAAAACTAGAGTCAATTAATTTTTTATTTAAGTAATAAATTGACTTGACTACTTCATTGTATCCAATGTATGGATTTGCTTGTACTCCTTTATCTATATACTTTAAAATTGAATCATATTTTTCTTTTCTTAATAAAAGTGTTGCTTTTATAGCTGCAATAGGAAGTGTATGAACTGTAACATTAGGAAGTTGAGTATCTATATCATATATCTCATCAAGAGAAGATATTGATGTTGTCCCGCCAATTTCTGTTATTAACAGATTTTGTTTTTTAAAAGAATTAAAGACTCTATATGATACATAAGTTGTGCCTATAAAAAGCACAAAAGAAAAAAATGGAAATAGATATATTAAAAATCCTTTGTAAGGAAATTTATCAAGTTTATATAAATAAATATTATTTTTTGTTAGTAAATAAAAAGATACTGCAATTATAAATAAGTTTGGAATTTGCATCACAGGTCTAGTAAATGGAAAGTTTAAAAAAGAGTCACATAAATAAACAAAAAGCCCTAAAATTAAAGTTAAAGCGAAAATTTTATCTGATTCTATTATTTCTTTATTTCTAAAAAATTTAATGAATGACAGAAATAAAAAGATATATATACCATAATAGAAAATAAATCCAGGAATTCCTAATTCAGCCGCTACCTCTAAGAAATCATTATGAACATGATATGGAATCATGTAATTATTAATTTCTGCATTATCAGATTGAATTGAATAAATCTTCCAATTTCCAAGGCCTATTCCTAATAAAGGATGTTTAATTATAGATTGAAATGCATGTTGATAATATCTAATTCTTTTTTGAGAAGATGTATCAACAATGTTAGAAGTTCTTTCGATATAATTTAAAGATTCATTGTTTTGAAATATAAATCCATTAATAATTAAACAAAATAAAAAGGCACTTAATAGAACAATTGCATGTTTACGAGAAATTAAGGTGTTTTTTAATCCTAAAATACAAATCCCAGAGGTCAATAAACCAAGGGTCAAATTCGCTCCTCGTGATCCCAAAAGGAAAATTGTAAAACAAACAAATGATATTATAATAATTTTAAATACCACGTGTATACTCTTTTTATCAAACAAATAAAAAATTAGAAACGGTGTCTTTAAAAGCATTGTAAAAGCAGTAATATTAATATTACCTGTGAATGCCCTTAGATCTAAAATTCTTCTTGAATTAATACTATTATTTTCATTTAAATAATTTGAGTCTAAAAAGATTTTAAAAACCCAAAATACCTCAACCATAAGAATTATAGAAAAGAGCAACAAAACTTTATTTCTACTTACTTTTGAGGACTTTAATAATATGAAAAGGTTTGTAAAGCTATGTATGTAGATAAATATTCTGGAAGACTCTATAATAACCTCTGAACTATTAACTCCATAGAAAAGGGATAATAGACTCCAACCCCAAAAAAGGTATAAGAGAATTGTAATTATATTGTTTTGAAATGTGTCTTTAAAAATGCCTTTTAATCCTTTTTGCTTTAATAAATAGACAAAGACAACGCCATTTAAGATTGATAAGTACAAGAATTGTGGTGCTATCCTGTCAACCGCTTTAAAGTGATACATAAAGCCAATTATTACATATAGAATTATTAAAAGGGGATTTAAAAAGGATCTATTTTTTGAATCTATCATTTAATTTATTTGAATAAAAAAAAGCCTCCCGAATGGGAGGCTTTAAAGTTATAGATAATTTTATAACATTCAGATAATAAAATTTATGGTTTTATCCATTCAACTCTATTAAAGGTAGTTGCAGCAGTAGCTACTTCATCAACTGTAGCGCCACGTCTTCTAGCATCATCACGAGCTTCCGATGGGAAGATATCAGTTGATGATACAACGTTAACAGCTGGGTTTGCATTTGCATCAAGTGTAGTAGTTAACAATTCGAAATTGTCGTACTTAGTAGTAGTAATAGTATTTAATTGTCCATTAAATCTAAAAGATAAACCAGCAGTTTCATCCAATATACTTCCACCAGTGTCAGCCTCTACCATTACAACTATACCTCCACTACTTGTTTTGTTATCAGATGGATCAGAAGTTGCCCCATACGTAGCACCATATACAGCAGACCCTATAGTGGTAGATGCTGAAGTAATAGAAAGTGAATATGCTTTATCATAACCTCTACTACCTGCTCCAGATTTAACAGAAAGATCTAACTCATCATTTGTTGTGTCAGAATTAACAACAAATACAGTTATTTTTTCACTTATACCAGCAGCATTAACATATGTTTTTTGCCATGCATTTGCAATAACAGTAATTAGCTCATCTGCAGATAGGGCTGCTCCATCGTCAGTCCAGCTAGTACCACCAGTAACGTTAAGAGCAGCAACAGTTCCAGACATTGTTACTCCGTCAACAACTAAATTAACTGTATCAGTTTTAGTAACAGTTAATGTTCTAACTGAATTGTTTGCACCAACAGATCCAACATCGTGAGTTGCTGAAGCAAAATCTCCAACAGCAATTTTACCTGTTGCATAGGCTCCAACTTTAGCAGTTAAATCAACTCCATATGCAGATGCTCTAGTCATGTTTGCAGAGTCAACAATCTCAGCCATAAATAAAGTGGCATTTGCTTGAGGTGTTACATTCGCATCCATTAACTGAGTAGTTCCATTAACATGAATAGAGAAAGTACTAGTTGCTGCAGTTCCTATGGCAACAGCATGCTTGTGCTTTGCAGCAGTAATACCCGCAGTAGTAATAACTTTTGCTGTTAATGTAAGAATAGCTACATCAGCCGAGTCAGAAGTTTCAGTATCTGCTCCGCCTGTTAATGAAGTTGAGTCAACAACAGATTCAACTAAATCAAATTTAACAGAAGCAGCTGAATCTGCGTCAGCAGCAACAGCTGTTAAATATGTGTAAGCAGTACTCATCCCTGCTGTTTCTGTGAATGAACCTAAGTCACCTGCAGTACCTGCAGTAACGTTAGCAGTTCCATCTTCTTCATCAGTTGATTTAGTAGCTTCAAGTTTATTATCTGTTATTGTTACAGCTGCAGTTCCAGTTGCACCAATAAGTTTCAATTCAGAAAAATCAATTTTAACCAAATCTTCATTATTTGTAACCGTTAAATTATCAACAGCCATAGAAGCTTTACCGATTGTCAACGAAGCTAAAGATTCATTGTTATTAACAATAATCGTTCCTTCTTGAGTTGTAGCAGCTCCTTTGCCAGTAGTGTAATCAATAGTTAATGTTTCAAGATCACTGTTACCATCAATTTTAACATAGTCCGTAGTAGCACCAGATACATCAATACTGTCAACATTGTTGTTGCTAGTAATTGTAATACCTGTAGCAGCTGTAATAGATCCGGCAATAGTAGCAGTCTTTAAGTCACCATTATCGTTTAAGGTAACAGAAGCTAGCGTACCAGCAGTAGTAACTGTTGTTAGCTTACGATCTCCATCTAAATTTACGACAGGACCCGCAGTATCAGCAGTAGTTGCATTAGGATCTAAAATACCTGTAATATTAACAGTTATAAGGTCGCTACCTTGAACGCTCCAGTCAACTAGACCGTCAGAAGTAAAGTTTTCAACATCTTGGCCAATCGTTACAGTTCCGTCATAACCTTTCATAGTTGCATTAGCAACATTTGTTAAACTAACTGTAGATCCAGCTTTATCACCTGAAAGTGTAGAAATTGTGATAGTACTAGGCCCATCAAGAGTCAAATTCAATAGTGTAGCTTTACCAGCGGCATCTGCGTCTGTTAATGCTGAAATATCAATTATCTTACCTTCATCAACTCCTAAAGAAAGAGCCGTAGAGGGAGATCTTGGAAGAGCTGTTAAATGTAACTCATCAGCATTAGAGAAAGTAAATGTTCCATCTGTAGCAGATTCAGTATCTTTAAGAGAAGTAACACTTGTTAATGATCTTAAGTCTACAACGTCAGTCGTAGCATCGTCTTCTAAAACGATTTCAGTTGCTGATTGTAAGTTTTGTACAACATAACCACCTTTCTGATTTAGTGTAAGAGATCTAGTTCCAGTTAAATTGTTGAAAGTCATCTCTGCAGTAACACCTGTGTTAGCAGTATATGTAAAATCCTCTGTTGTAACAAGAATATTGTCGATAAGAGTTTGTACGGCCGTATCATCCATATCGGTAGTGTTAGTAATGTTTACATTACCCTGAACAATAGCTATACCTGTACCCATAGCACCATAAACATTAAGTAGAGATACACTATTAACTGTAATGTCTCCTTTAAATACAGAAGATTGAGCTAATAAGTCATCTAAAGATGTCTGTGCACTAGTAACTGCATCAGTAACTGTTTGAAGTTCTTCAGAAGAAGCTACATCAGCAACAGCTGTTTCGATAGCAGTAATATCGGCTTGGATATCAGCAAGACCATCTGAAACGGCAGTATCTATTTGTGAACCTAAACCGTTTACAGCTGTCTGTAAAGAACCGACTGTACCAGCTAAGGTAGATAGATCACTCTGAACTTGAGACAAACCAGCAACTGTCGAAGCAAGTGCATTGATTTGTGTTTCAAGAGCAGAAAATTGATCGTCATAATTTTGACATCCCACTACAAGTAGCGCAGAAGCCA